>MDTB01027407.1_pt1 | contig 11567 bp, 7 predicted proteins | sample 811161 | NCBI WGS metagenome assembly MDTB01 (sample SAMN05326650, study PRJNA326480) | marine metagenome | isolation source: seawater | place: Mediterranean Sea | collected 2009
TTCTATCCATTGCAAAAAGAATTCTTCTCTGAACAGGTTTGAGTCCATCGCAAATATCGGGTATGGCCCGACCCTTTACAACTGAAATTGCATAATCTAAGTAAGCTCTCTCAGCGAATTCGGCTAGGGTAATATAAGTTTTGTCATTTTCATCAGGATTCGAATGAATATCTAGTGATAAACTCTGTTGGTTGGGGAATTTGCTTTCGTTTTTTTTTATCACAGGTCAACCTGAACGTCATTGCTCATTTTTTCGAGTAATATCCTTCGGGAACTTGATTCACTCTTAGCCATTAACATATGAAATTTTTTTTTGGTAACAAGTTTTTCTGATGTATGGACAGTGACCGGCATTAGTCTCCGAGTGTCAGGATTAAGTGTAGTTTCCCAAAGTTGTTCTGCATTCATTTCACCCAACCCTTTGAACCTAGAGATCGTAAACTGCTTTTCGAGTAACCCCTCATTCTTAAATTTTTCAGAAATTTTAGCTAATTCATTATCATCTAAAGCGTATATTTTTTTTGAAGGCTTTTTACCTTTTTTTTCTACATCTATCCTGTATAGAGGTGGCCTGGAAACATATATATGTCCATTAGAAACTAATTCAGGAAAATGTTTGATGAATAAAGTCAGCAATAAAACTTGTATGTGAGAGCCATCAACATCAGCATCAGCCAAAATGCAAATTTTTCCATATCTTAAATTAGACAACTCCAAAGCATGACCATCCTCGTGAGGATCAATCCCAATTGCAACGGAGATGTCATGGACTTCTGAATTCGCAAGTAAACGTAATTTATCAGCTTCCCAAGTGTTTAATACTTTTCCTCTAAGCGGAAGAACTGCTTGAAATGATTTGTCCCTACCCATTTTTGCAGAACCTCCAGCAGAGTCACCTTCAACTAAAAATAATTCGGTGCGATGGATATCTTTAGATTCACAATCCGTTAATTTACCAGGTAAAACAGCTACTGAGGAGTATCTTTTTTTTTCTATGATTTTTGAGGACCTTTGTCTTAGCTGAGCATTTTGAATGACCAGTCCAGAAATCTTTTTACCAATTTCCACATCCTTGTGAAGCCAAATTTCAAAAGGACCTCTAACCCTAGATGATGTGAGTCTAAGCGCATCCCTGCTTGTTAACTTTTCCTTGGTTTGACCCTGAAATTGGGGATCAAGAACCTTAACCGACAATATAAAACTGATTCTCGAAAAGACGTCCTCAGGTATTATTTTGACTCCTTTGGGCAAAATTTTATGTTGGTCAATGAAAATTTTAATCGCCTGAAAAACTCCATCCTTAAAACCTGCCTCATGAGTACCTCCGGCAAGTGTTGGAATCAAATTCACATATGACTCCCTGATTAATGAACCAGAATTTGAAAAAGCTAAAATCCACTTTGCACCTTCCCCCTCCGAAAAAAATTCATCGTTACTTTTAACATAACTTTCACCTTCCCAAAAAGGAGCTGCCAAATCCGAATCGGATAAAGATTGGGAAAAATAGTCAACTAAGCCATTTTGATAGCACCAGGTATTTTTTTTGCCGCTTTTTTCACAAACAAAAGTAAATTTTACCCCTGGCAACAATATGGCTCTTGCTCTAAGACTATTTTTTAGTGAGTCCGAGGGAATTGTTTGATCATCAAAATATTTTTTATCCGGCCAAACTCTCACAAAAGTACCTGTTTTGTTTTTTACTTTTTTTTTCTTTGATAACTTTGAAACAACTTCGCCATTTTCAAAAACTATTCCCCATTCATATGCCTGCCGCCATACTAATACTTCAATTTTTTTTGATAGAGCATTTGTGACTGACACACCAACACCATGAAGGCCTCCTGAGAATGCATAGGCTGATTCCATTCCTTTATCAAACTTGCCTCCTGAGTGTAATCGGGAATAAACAATTTCAATCACTGGTATTTTTTCATTTGGGTGAATTCCCACTGGAATTCCTCTCCCATCATCTTTGACACTGTAACTTTCATCCATATGACGAGTTATTTCAATTGAATTTGCGTAACCTGATAAAGCCTCATCTGCAGAGTTATCAATCACCTCCTGCAAAATATGAAGTGGGTTTTCAGTTCTTGTATACATTCCCGGTCTTTGCCTTACAGGTTCTAAACCTTTGAGCACTGTAATGGAAGATTCATCATATTTTTTTCTTACCAAAATACCTCCAAAAAAAAAGTTATCCCCACCAAATGTGGAAAAGGATAGTTGTCATCATAAAAAAAAGGCAACAGTATTGGGAAAACCTAGATTGGCTAGAAAATGACCAGCCAAAAAATTATACTTGACAAACAAAAATTAGTTTCCTTCTGATCTTAAACAAGCTTATCGCAATGAACGGATGAGATTAAAATACCATCCTCATCAGCTATACAAAATTCTTCAGAGAAAATTCTGGCCCCTCTGATTTCAATAACATCACCGACCGTGCCCACCCCCTTTTTTTTACTTTTTTTAGGATGTGTTGCAAGCGCCCAGACCCCAATGTCACATTGAATTATTTCATGGCTGTCTCTAATACAACCATAGACAATCACACCTGACCAGCCATTATTTTCTGCAATTTTTCCTAAAGCACCTCCAAGAAGGGCACATCTCTCACTGCCAGCGCCATCAACAATTAATACTCTTCCATTACCAGGAAGCTCTAAAGAGGAACGAACTAAGCTGTTGTCTTCTATCGCCTTAACGGTTAAGATTTCTCCAAAAATAAATTTTTTTTTACCGAAAGATTTAAAAATAGGACTTAAAACTCTTATTTTTCCTGATTCAAGGAATTTTTCGTTAGAATCACAAATGTCTGCAGTATATTTCATATCTTATTTTTCTATCATATAGACTTTTTAAAGGTTACAACAATTTCCCATGAATCTTAATATTTGGGTTAGATTAATTTTAACTGTTGCTTCCAAACATTGGAGGTCTGATATCAAAATAGATGAAGCATGCTCAACACCTTTTATCGTTGTTCCAACTGATTTGGACCTAAATATGCATATGAACAATGCACGTTATTTTGCATGGATGGATCTCGCCAGATTAGATTTGCTTCAAAGAACAAGCTTGCTTAAAGTTTTCAGATCAAAAAAGTGGTTTCCAGTTGTTGCAGATGAAACACTAAGCTTTGGCAAGTCTCTTGACCTTTTTGATAAAGTTAACGTCATTACCAAAATTCGTGGGTGGGACGAGAAATTTATTTTTCTTGAGCAAAGATTTGAAAGAAACGAAGAAACAGTTGCAGGGGGAATTGTAAAGTCCTGCATTTTAAACAAAGATGGTCCGATCCCAACAAGTATAGTTATGTCTGCACTAATGCACAACGAAGAATCCCCAGAATTATCAAACTGGATAAGAGACTGGACTAAAGCGAGAAAACCACTTCTAAAAAGAAAATAACTAAACTTCTTCTCTGAGATTTTTTCTAGAAATCTTTCCGACATTTGTTTTGGGTAATTCATCCTTAAAGATGACCTCTTTTGGACATTTGTAAGCAGCCAAATTTTTTCTACAAAATGAAACTAAATTCTCTTTTGGAATTCTTTTATCTTTCATAACAACAAATAAATTTACAATTTCTTCATCTTCATGATTTAAACCACCAACAACTGCACACTCAATCACCTCAGGATGAGAAGAAACTACTTGCTCAACCTCATTGGGATAAACTTTAAATCCACTAATATTTATCATGTCTTTTTTCCTGTCAACAATCTTCACAAAACCTTTTGAATCCATTGTGCCAAGATCACCGGTTTTAAAAAACCCATCATTAGTAAAAACCATCTTCGTTTCGTTGTTCTTTTTCCAATACCCTTTCATTACCTGAGGACCTTTTACTAAAATTTCTCCGACTTCCCCGTAGTTAGCTTCCTCGCCGAGGTCATTAAGAATTTTTACTTCAGTCGATGAAACTGGCAAACCAACATTTCCACTATATTTTTTAGCATTAACTGAAACAACAGTTGCAACAGGAGAAGTTTCTGACAAACCAAATCCCTCAATCATTGGACAACCTGTAATTTTATGCCATCGGTCGGCCACTGATTTAGTTAAAGCCATACCTCCACCAATTGATATTCTTAATTTTGAAAAATCTAAATCCCCAAATTTCTTTTGATTCATTAGTGCATTAAAAAGTGTATTTACACCAGGAAAAATATCAAAGCGCTCGCTTTTAAGGCTGTTAACAAATCCTTTGAAATCTCTTGGATTCGGGATTAAAAGGTTTTTAACTCCAGATTTTAAACCAAGCAACATGCATGCGGTAAGAGCAAAAATATGGTACAGAGGCAATGCACAGACAGTGACAGGCTGATCGTTTCTTTTAAAAGATTCGGTTAAACTATTAAAATGCATATCCTTGAGAGCCGGCTTGTACCAAGCTTCAGCCTGAAGGCAATTGGCCACCAGATTTCTGTGACTCAAAACAGCACCTTTTGAAATCCCTGTTGTTCCACCTGTATATTGGATACAAGCAGAAGAATCAGGCTGAATATCTTTAGGAAAAAAGTATATTTTAGATTCATATTTTAAAATTTTTTTAAATTTATGAACATAGACATTGCATTCATGTAGTTTGTCTTTTTTTACAGTTTTTTTTACATGCCGTAAAAAAAGATCTATAAAAACTCCTTTGGCACCTAGAGAATCTCCGACGCTGGTAGTTATGACATGTTTAATTTTCGTACCACCAATTGCCTGCTGAAGTACTGCCGAAAAATTATCTAAAATAATAATTGCTTCGGCTTCAGAATCAATAAGTTGGTAATTTAATTCCCTTGCAGTATATAAAGGATTTACGTTAACAACTACAAATCCCGCTCTAATGACTGCGGCAATTGAAATGGGGTTTTGTAACAAATTAGGCATCATTACTGCAACTTTTGCAGATGGAGCAAATTTAAAATTTTGAATATATGCTGCAACTTTCTTTGATTTATTATTCCAATCTTCAAATGTTAACTCCCTGTTCATGCACTTGTAGGCAGTCAAAAGCTTATGTTTTTTAAATGAATCTTCAAATAATTCAATTAAATTCTTGTATTTATCAGGGTTAATTTTTTCTGGTACACCCTTGGGGTAATGATGTATCCACGGTCTGTGATTTTTTTTATTGTTCATTTTTGTCTCCAACCAATATGATGCAACAAAAATAAACATTTTTTTGTTGACTTTGAAAAGAATCCGCACCAAAATAAATTCAAACGTTTGTTTTAATTATTTGGAGTCAAATTGTCAGCAGTATTGCAAAAAGAAATCGAGCAACCAGAAACGGCAAGAAAAATACTTATGTGTGCTGAAAGACTATTTGCGACAAAAGGCTACGAAGCCGCTTCAATTAGAGATATAACAACCGAGGCTGGCGTCAATTTAGCATCTATCCATTACCATTTTGGATCAAAAGAAAAATTGTTAGAGGAACTTCTCAAAAAGAAACTAGATTGGTTGAATCAAGAACGGTTGAATGCCTTAATTAAATTAGAAGAAAGTTCCAAAGGTGCTCCATTAAGACCATCTGTAATATTGGAAGCTTTTTTTGGAACACTTTTAAAAATGATCGATGATAAGGAAAATGGCGGTGAAATGTTTTTGAAGTTACTTGGCAGATCATCGCTAGAGCCCAGCAATCTAATATGGTCGGTTGCAACCAATCAACACACAGACGTGATTAATCGATTTAAAATTGCATTATGTAAAGCTCTTCCTGGAGTGCCTGAAACAGAAATTGTTTGGCGCTTTCATTTTATGCTTGGAGCAACGACCTTTGCAATTTCAGGAAACGGTTTGCCTGCACTTTTTTCAAACACTAACATTAAAATGGAAAATACAATCATAAGTCAAAAACTATTAATGAAACGACTTATGACATTTCTTCTTGGTGGATTAAGAGCTCCCCTACCTAAAAAAATAAAAATTTGTAAATCTTCCACTACGGAGAAAACACAATGAATACTAAATGGGCAACTAAATTTTTACTAAACAAAATTAGGCTTAGTTTGCCGCCGATGTCACAAACAGAAAAAATTGCCCTTGAAGCCGGTAGCGTCTGGTGGGATCAGGAAATCATGGGGGGTAAGCCAAATTGGAATTTGTTGTTTAGCACGCCTGCACCTTCTCTTACTCAAGAGGAAAAGTCGTTTATTGAGAATGAAGTAAATCAAGCTTGTGAAATGGTCAATGAATGGAATATTAATAATGACTTTATTGAGCTTCCAGATCATATTTGGAGCTTTATTAAAAAAAAAGGTTTTCTGGGAATGATAATTCCAAAAAAATATGGCGGTTTAGAATTCTCAGCTTATGCACAATCACAAATTCTCACAAAACTTGCCACAAGAAGTTCTGCTCTTTCGGTAATGGTTATGGTTCCAAATTCGTTAGGACCCGGAGAACTTCTTCTTCATTATGGGACTGATAAACAAAAAGATCATTACTTACCTAAACTCTCCAATGGTAAAGAAGTCCCTGCATTTGCTTTAACAAGCCCCTGGGCTGGCTCAGATGCCGCATCGATTCCAGACATAGGTATTATTTGTAAAAAAAAGTACAAAGGAAAACAAACCCTAGGGGTAAATGTAACCTGGGACAAAAGATATATTACATTAGCTCCAATTTGTTCAGTTCTTGGATTGGCTTTTCACGCATTTGATCCTGAAGGTCTACTTGGAAAAGAAAAAGATTTAGGAATCACCTGTGCTCTCATCCCTGCCAAGCACCCCGGAGTTGAAATTGGTAATAGACATATGCCATTAAGTGTTAAGTGGCCTAATGGCCCAACCAAAGGGGAAAATGTATTTATCCCAATCGGATTTATAATTGGTGAAGAAAAAGGGATCGGTCAAGGTTGGCGTATGTTAATGGAATGCCTTGCTGCAGGCAGAGCAATATCCCTCCCATCCTCAAATGCTGGAATAGCACAGCTAACAACTAGGACTGTTGGTGGGTACGCAAGAATTAGACAGCAGTTTAAGACACCTATTTCAAATTTTGAGGGAATTTCATCCACTTTAGGCGAAATTGCAGGCAAAACTTTTATCATTGACTCAACCAGAAGATTGGCTGCTGCCGCTATTGACAGTGGAGAGCGTCCTTCCGTAATCTCTGCTATAGCAAAAGTGCATGCCACCGAAAAAGCACGAGAGGTTGTGAGTGCCGGAATGGATGTTATCGGAGGCAAAGGGATTTGTCACGGTCCATCTAACTTTTTAGCTGAGGCCCACATTCAAACACCGATAAGCATTACAGTAGAGGGTGCAAATATTTTGACCAGAAGTTTAATTATTTTTGGACAAGGTGCCATCAGATGTCACCCATACGTTCTAAAAGAGCTCAAAGCTGCTCAAAATCCCAACGAGGAAGAAGCAATAGAGGAGTTTGATAATGCAGTTAAGGGTCATTTTTTGATGGTTTTAAGAAATTTGCAACGTACCCTTCTTTCAGGACTAACCGGGGCAAGATTTTTAAAAGCTAATCCTAAAATTAATTCTGAATGTAAAAGATATCTTCAACATGCTGACAGATTCTCTGCAGCTTTTAGCCTAATATCTGATTATTGTCTATTGACTTTGGGGGGTAAACTCAAAAGGAAGGAAATGATTTCTGCCAGGCTTGGGGACATTTTATCTAATTTATTCATGATTTCAGCTTGTTTAAAGAATTACAAAGACAAAGGACAAAAAAAAGAAGATCTAGCTGTGACAATTGTGTCCTGTAAAATTTGTTTGAGTGAAATAGAAAAGGCTTTTGAAGGATTATTCTTTAATTTACCCAACAAAATCACAGCAACTATTCTCAGAAGAATTGTTTTTCCTTGGGGTTCTGAAAAATTTGAACCAACAGATTTGGAGCTTTTTGAAGCATCGAAGCAAATAACCAAAAATGGAAGTGTCAGATCGAATTTAACCTCAGAGGTTTACGTGAATGAAAAAACTGACAAAGAAATTTTAAAAACTGAACCTGTTAGTTGTATTGATGCTGCCCTAGATGCCTCCATATTTTCAGAACCCATAGAGGCAAAAATTAGAGCGGCAGAGCGAAAAGGCCGTTTTATAAATAATCCATTGGCTAATGTTCGAGACATATCACTCGAAGCATTTAAAGAGAACGTGATTACTAAAGATGAATATGAAATTTTACGTAATAGAGATGAGCTCAGAGATATGGTTATTCATGTTGACGTATTTGACTATAATTTAAAAAATATTATCTCAAAACCAGAAAAACCCTTGGCTAAAGCTGCTTAGTCTTAGGGCAAAAGATGAACAAACCCGTTTATATAATTGATGCCTCAAGAACACCCTTTTTGAAAGCACAAAGCAAACTAGGGCCAGGTCCATTTAGTGCTAGTGAACTTGCAGTTCAAACAGGAAAAAGCCTTTTACTCAGACAAAAAATAGCTATTTCAGACATTGATGAGGTGATAATTGGATGTGCAGTACCTAGCGTTGATGAAGTTAATATAGCTCGGGTAATAAGTTTAAGAATAGGCTGTGAAGACAATGTCCCTGCTTGGACAGTAATGAGAAACTGCGCGAGTGGAATGCAAGCATTATCATCAGCTTCTCACTCAATTCAACTTGGTCTAGCAGATGTTGTTTTAGCAGGTGGTACTGAAGCACTATCGCATTCACCTTTGTTGTTTTCTAATGAAGCAACGCGATGGTTTGCACAATTTTCAACTTCTAAAACTATGAGCACTAGACTAAAACAAATGTTAAAGTTCAAACCCAAAATGCTCATGCCAATAATTGGTATCTTAAAAGGTCTAACTGATTCTACGATTGGTTTAAATATGGGACAAACTGCCGAAAACCTTGCGCATAAATTCTCGATTTCCAAAGCCCAAGCAGATGAATACTCTTTAAAAAGTCATAAAAAATCAACCGACCATGAAAAAGAAATTCATTCAAGACAGATCACATCAATATATACATCAAATGGATCTTTTTTTAATAGTGATGATGGAATAAGGCCAAACATCGAAATTAATAATTTAGAAAAATTAAAACCTGTTTTTGATCGTCCCGACGGGACCATATCTGCAGGAAATAGCTCTCAAATTACCGACGGGGCATGTCTTTTCTTACTTGCCTCAGAAAAGGCAGTAAAAAAATTCAATTTAGAACCAATTGGAGCAATTATTGATGAACATTGGGCGGGATTAAATCCAGCTGAAATGGGTCTAGGACCTATTCATGCTTTTTTGCCAATAATTCAACGAAACAAACTTAATAAATCTTCAATTGATGTATGGGAGATTAATGAAGCTTTTGCCGCACAAGTGCTGGCCTGCCAAGCTGCTTTGGAAAGTGATGATTATTGTAAGAAAAATTTAAATCTCAAAGAAAAGTTTGGGCAGATCGACGAACACAAGTTAAATATTGCTGGTGGTGCTATCTCTCTTGGCCATCCTGTAGGTGCAAGTGGAGCTAGGATAGTTTTGAATGCTTTACACCTTCTCAAATATAAAAAAGGTTCGAAAGCAATAGCTTCAATTTGTATTGGAGGTGGACAAGGCGGTGCGATGTTTATAGAAGGTTATTAATAATGCTAAAAAAATTTTTTAATTTAAATAAGTTTTCTTCAAATTCTTGGAAACTACACATTGATGATGAAAAAATACTGTGGGTAACTCTTGATTGTCCGGATAGATCCGCTAACATTCTCAGTAATGTTGTTAGAAAAGATTTGAATATATTAATTGATGGCTTCACCAATCAGTCTGCAAATAATCAAGATTCAAAAGAAGTGATAGGTATCGTATTTAAATCTGATAAAAAATCAGGCTTCGCAGCTGGAGCCGACATAACCGAATTTAAATCATTAGCAAGCACTGAAAACTTTATCGAACAGAGTCGTAATTTAGTAATTGATGGCTGGAATTTGTATGAAAAACTTGAAATTTTATCAAAAGACATACCCACGGTGGCCTTAGTTAACGGTTTTTGTATGGGTGGGGGTTTTGAGTTTGCATTAGCCTGTAAATATATTGTTACAGTTGATCAACCAAAAACAAAAATGGCTTTGCCAGAAGTGCAACTTGGAATTTACCCAGGTTGGGGTGGTATCAAAAGACTTCCCTACCGAACTGGAGCTTTAGTTGCATTTGAAATAATATTAACAGGCAAACAAATTGATTCAAGAAAAGCAAAAAAAATAGGATTATCTGACTTTTCTTCACCACCCAGGATTGCCAATTTAACATGCAAAAGACTTATTCATACTCAACCACCCAAAAAGAAACTTTCATTTATAAACTATTTATTACTTGGAGTTCTCAGACCAGTAGTTTGCAAAATTTTACTCAGTCAGATAAAAAAAAGAGTTATTTCAGAACACTATCCTGCACCTTACGGGATAATAGATCTTTGGAGAAAATATGATGGAAATCCAAGTGTTGATTTGTCAATTCATGACAGAATAATTGGATCTGATACAACCAAAAATCTTATTCGAATTTTTTTTCTACGTGAGAGATTAAAATCTATAGGAAAAGTAAAGAATAATGTTCATGACAATTCCTTACAGCATGTTCATGTTATAGGTGCCGGTACAATGGGAGCTGACATTGCAATATGGTGTGCTATTAATGGATTCAAGGTGACCCTGCAAGATACATCCGAAAAGCAGTTGGCTGAAGCTTTTTCCAATGCAAATAAAAGTATAAGAAAAAAATTCAAAAATAAGACTATTGTTCAAAAAACACTCGATAAATTAATACCGGATATTGATGGGTTCGGTTTAAAAATTGCAGATGTGATTATAGAGGCAATTGTTGAAAACTTAGATGCAAAAAAATTATTATTCAAAAAGATTGAACCGTTAGTAAAATCAAATGCAATACTTGCCACCAACACATCAAGTATTAGGTTAGAAGAAATCTCTTCGGAATTAATGTCTCCAAAACGGTTGGTTGGAATTCATTTTTTCAATCCTGTTAGACAAATGCCCTTAGTTGAAGTTATAAAAACAGAAATTGTGGATAAAAGCGTTGTAAACGCCTCTTATGATTTTATTAATCAAATTGGCAAATTGCCACTTCCTGTTAAGAGTAGTCCTGGTTTTCTTGTTAATGCCGTCCTAGGTCCATATTTACAAAACTCGATGCGATCAGTGGATGGTGGCTACACCCCAGAACAAGTTGATGTGACGATGAAAAATTGGGGTATGCCAATGGGACCTCTTGAGCTACTTGATGTAGTTGGCTTAGATATCATGATGGCTGCAGGAAAAGTAATGTTAAAAGATGGAGACATTCCTCAATGCCTTGAGGAACTAGTTAAAAGAAATCATTTAGGGAAAAAAACCAACAAAGGCTTTTATGATTGGAAACTGGGTAAAAAAATTATCAGAAAATCAAAAGCATTAAACTCTAGTGAGGCATTTCAACTTGCTGAAAACCTTATTACTCCCTTAATCAAAAAAACAGAACATCTTGTAAAATCTGGAATTGTTGAAGATTCTGAATTGGCAGATGCCGGTGTGATTTTTGGAACTGGTTTTGCTCCTTTCAGAGGTGGTCCTCTGAACTACCAAAACAAGAAAAACAA
>MDTB01029992.1_pt1 | contig 11567 bp, 7 predicted proteins | sample 811161 | NCBI WGS metagenome assembly MDTB01 (sample SAMN05326650, study PRJNA326480) | marine metagenome | isolation source: seawater | place: Mediterranean Sea | collected 2009
AAAAAATACATTATCCTTAAGTGGAAAGATAAATTCTAAAATTTTATATGAAATATTGTATTTTCATCAAGCCATAGAAAATTATATTTTTCTAAATCCACAAAATCAGTTTCGTACTACCATCAGAGGTAGTTATCCAGTTTTTAAATATACACAGACTAGAGCTCGGATTTTAGGGTTGGATTTTACTTCTGCTTTTCTTTTTACAGAAAAGATCAATGCTTCATTCAAGGCTAGTTATTTGAAGGGGACAGATACTCAGAATAATATTCCTTTGATTTACCTCCCATCTAATAATTTGTTTTTTTCTTTCAATTACCAAGTCCCAAAAGTTGGTCAATGGAGCCAAATTACTTTTGAGCTCAATAACAAATATATTTTTGAACAAAAAAACATATTGTCTGAGCAGGACTTTGCAAGTCCTCCAAAAGGTTATAATTTGACAGGGATTAAAATTTCTGGTGAACGACGGTTTTCTGGAAACCCATTCAATATGTTTTTACGTATTGATAATTTATTTAACATATCTTACAGAGACTATCTAAATCGCCTTCGATATTTTGCTGATGATTTAGGGATTAATACTGTTTTGGGCTTAAATCTAAATTTTTAATACCAAAAAGATGAGAACAACGAGTATCAAGAATCTTCTGAAAAGTCGAAATTTGAAGTCTACAGCGCTCCGAATTTCTTTGTTAGAAATTATGTCAAATTTAGGTAAAGCAGTATCTTATCAGGAGATTCAAAATTCATTAATCAACTTTGACCGGATTACCCTTTACAGAACACTCAATACTTTCATTGAGAGAGGTATTTTTCATAAAATAATACTAGAAGATCATCAAAGTTTTTATGCCCTTTGCAGTATGGAATGTAGTACAGAAGGACACCAGCATCAGCATGTTCATTTTCAATGCAACCAATGCAAAGAAGTCTCTTGTCTTGAGACCAAGGAGCCGATTCAGCTGGCCATTTCTAATTATTTTGTGGATGATATTGAAATTACGGCCTCAGGGTTGTGCCAAAATTGTCAGGACTAGAGGGTAAATCTCATTATTTTTATATTAATACAGATGCGTAGGTCTAGATAAGACCAGTTTAATGTCTCTGCATTATTTGGCTAAGTCAAACTAGCCTTCCATCGGTAAAATCATCGGTAGAACATTCAACAAAAAATATGAGTAATATAAGGCCTTGACTCTAGTGGGAATGAAAAGACTTATTCAGCTAGATTGCCTTTATTGTTTATTATGGTCAATGAGACTCCTATGTAATATAAAAGTAAATACTAGGAGTTTCACATAATATGACCTCTAAAAGTTTGCCTATGAATTACTTATTCAATAGAAAAGAAATAACGACTACTATTCTACGACTATGAACTGGCCCATCATACCCGATGCTTCATGCGCTAGGATATGGCAGTGATACATATAAGGGAATTCATCGCTCGTAAAATTTTCAAACTGCGTTATGAATCTAACTGTTGATCCAGCTAAAACCTGAACTACGTCTTTACGACCCGCTTTGTAATCAGGTGGGGCTATCCCATCAATGTCTAAAATATAAAATTGTACATCATGTATGTGAAACGGATGCTCTTGATCCGAATTATTTGTAATTTCCCATATCTCTATGTTATCCAATGGTATTTCCAAATTGTTTACATCATGGTCATATCCGACTCCATCAATTGTCCAGTTAGGTCCTGGACCAGCTAATATTTTTTGACGCGTAATATCTGCTTCAGACTCACTCCATGATGGAAAGTTTTCTAAAGAGGATGGAATCGTAGTGACAGCACTTGTAGTTGGTTCAGAAATAATTAGAGTAATCATATTTTCCGCATTAGTGACCGACAGACGTCCGCCACCACCACCGGGTCCGCCACCACCACCAGGTCCGCCACCTTCCGGAGCGGTATTTTGAAGGTAAATGGTTTGGCCTTGGTAGGCAGTCAGGTCTAACATAATTTCATATCTTTCACCGTTGGTGATTTCTAATTCAGAAACGTAAGCAGTTGTAGGAAGTAATCCCCCCTCAGTGCCAATAATCATTATATTTTCACCTGTACTTAAATTTAAAGTAAAATTTTCACCATCATCTGCATTCAATATATGAAAGCGAACCATTTGAGCTGGTAGCTCCAGAATTGGATCAATAGTACCATTAATTACTGCGACCTCAGTCCCTCCTTCTGTGGAGAACTCATATGAATCATCAAATGCTTGATATTGAAGAATTAATGGATATTCATCTACATATAATGTCTTTGGCAGCATCGATTGGATTGGAGATGACTCATCGCGAACAATGATCATTCCTGCCAGACCCGCGTTTACTTGTTCTCTACTGTTGCCATGTAAATGTGGATGATACCACGAGGTAGACGCTTCATCCATCACTGTGAAAGAAGGTTGCCATGTAGAATTGGCATCAATCACAACGTGAGGACCACCGTCTATATTTGGAGGTACATGCATTCCGTGCCAATGTACAGTTGTCGCTTCTGATTGATTATTGTTCACAGTAATATTCATTATGTCATCTTTGTTCATCACAAGAAGTGGCCCAAGATAGGAGCCATTAAATCCCCTAGTCGTTGTGAGATGGCCTTCATAGAATTCTGTGGACCCATAATCCATAGTTAAATCTATATTGGTGCTACTGATTATTTCAGGAAATTTTAGGGTGGTTAATCCTGAACCATAAGTTGTTTCTGATGTATCATCAATTACTTCTTCTTCTTCATTAGATTCCTCTTCTTCATTAGATTCCTCATCTTCGTTGGATTCCTCATCTTCGTTAGATTCCTCACTAGTTATTTGCAACACTTCATTTGAATTTTCATCTCCACAAGCCACTAATGAAATAATGAAGACTGTTATTAAAATAGATATTAAATTTCTCAAGTGATTTTTCATTTTTAACAAATTAAAACAACAATAATTTTGTAGGATAAATAATGAGATTAAATAGAAAAGATTTTAAGTATTTTTGCAAAAAAAAGCTACGAAGATTTCGTAATACGATGGCTTATTAAAATTATTACAATAAATACGTAAAAGTATTATGTTATTTATAGGTCAGTGGCTTGAACATATGATATTATATTAATTAATGAGGCTTAATTTTTTGATTTTATCTGTTTTTCAAAGATTTTGATCTATCAGATTGAGATTAAAGAAAACTGTATTTCTTACCGTAAAAAATCATTTGTTCCTCAAAATCTTTATGCTCATAGATTTCGATATCTATAATCTCGCCGACCTCATTCATGATTGGATGCAATACAGGATTTACAAATCCACCATAAGGAGCTGAAGTGAATTGGGCGTCACGTTCTAAAATTTCGGCATGGATTTTTTGATCTACTTTCACACCATAGCCTTCTACCAACGCTTTTGCTGCTTCAAAATCTCCTTCAGATTTGATGCGCTGAACTTCTTGCAATAATTGACCAAAAATTTCACGAAGGGCTTGATAGTCCTTGATGTCATAGTAGGTTTTATTATCTTTGATAATGCGCTCGATGACATTATTTTTCGACCCTTGCTCATAGGCCCATGCGGCTACCCATTGCCGATTGACCATGTGAGCCTCTTCAATGTCGTTGCCCAGTTGAATTCGAATCAGTTGGGTAATCAATCCATTTCTGATATATCCATCATAGGTCGCTTTTCCCTGGGCCTGCCAATCATCGGTCAACCCTAGTTCTTGTATTTTAGGATCAAAGGCATAATATAATCCTACTAGATCGGCCCGACCTTCTTCTATCGTAGAATAATAGTTCTGCAGGGTCTCTTTGGGTTGTCCTACACCTTCATTGAGTTGTCCCGAAGCATGGCCTACTACTTCATGAAGGGCGGTATGTAATTTATCACCCACCTCACCGTAGGCTCTTTCACCGTTGATCTCTTCTTGATCGAAAGCAAACTCCTCTAATCTACCAGAACTGCCGCCACCATTGTAGGCATCTGTTATGTTTCCCAATGAGACTGATTTGGATCCGTGTTCCTTACGAATCCAATTATTATTTGGCAGATTCACTCCAATGGGTGAATTTGGAGAGACCGCACCTCCCAATCCGGCCACATTAACTGTTTTGTAGGTGATGCCGACTACATTTTTTTTCTTGTGTTCTTCCAATAACGGAGAGTGGTCTTCAAACCATTGCGCATGCTGGGAAAGGACCTCCATTTTTTGAGACATGTCAAAATCTTTGATTTCAATAATACTTTCATAGGATCCTCGATAACCTTTTGGATCATTGTATACTTCAATAAAGCCGTTGATCCAGTCAATATTTCCCTCTGTACTGGTTGCCCAAGCGATGCAATACTGGTCCCAAACATCCAAGCTTCCTGTTTTATAATAGGTGATTAACAATTTAAGGGCTTCCTCTTGGTTTTTGTTTTCAGCAACTTGTATCGCTTTTTCTAGCCATCCGATGACCTGATCAATGGCAGCTCCATACATTCCTCCAGAGCGCCATATTTTTTCAACCAAGATGCCATTTTCGCGTATGAGCTTTGAATTGAGTCCGGCCTCAATAGGCATCCCTTTCGGTCCATTGTAGGCATTTTTGTAGAAATCGATCACTTCCTGATCCGTAATATCAGGTCCATAGAAATTAACGGCAGAAGATAAGATGTTATCTATTCCTCCTTTTTTATTTACTTTTTTGGCATCCAAATCATTAAAAATTACATCAATGATTTCTTGATCCAGTTCTGTATTTGATTTTTTTAATAATTCATCTACAAAATAGGTTTTTGTAAAACTGGGTTTGATTTTATCATTGGAATAATGATGATGAATTCCATTGGAAAACCAAATACGCTTCAGATAAACTTTAAAAGCAGCAAATGATTCACTTTTTCGGTCTCCAGGGTATGCTGTATTGATTTGCTCCAAGGCTTTTCTGATGCTCAAATTGTGTCTATAATTTTGATCCCATATCATGTCTCTTCCTGCTAAACCTGCTTGATTGAGATAATAGACTAATTGCTTTTCTTTCAATGTGAGGTTCTCAAATCCAGGAATATCGTATCGAATCAAACGTAAATCTGCAAATTGATCGACCAGGGCCGTTAATTCAGCTGTTTCGACCTGGGTAGTTTCTTCCTTTGGATTTGAGCAGGCACCTAGGATCAAAGAGATAAGACAGGCATAAATAATTTGGGACAATTTCATTATTTCTAAATTTCAATTTATATCAGGATACAAGGATACTTGGTTCTGAATTAAAATAAATGATTGTTCTCAAAATTTAATGACTGAAATTATGATTTCAAAGGACTTCTGCTGTCACTATTATTGACCCTTGATTGGTGATAAGAAGCAGGTCAGTTACAAAAAAATGCATTGGATGACATTCCATGATCAAAGGTTTTGGATCAGCGGAGCAAGCTTTGTCCTGGATGGAGACTTTTTAATTGGCCCTTTTCCCTATAATAAACTATTCCATTTCCCACAGGGTTTGTCATCTGTTTAGTACTTAGTTCAAGGGCTTTTAGTGAGGCGTGGTAGTCAGCAAAATCGCCTGCACCCGAAGACCAAATATCATCTCTATCACCTATTTCATGACAAAATTTTAAAATATTTTGGTTTCTCAACGTATCCCTGAGTTCCCATGAGTGACCCCAAACATAAAAAAGAGAAAGGCTAGGGCTATTCAAAGAGAGGTATGCTTCCAGATACTCCAATGCCTCACTGTCATGGCAAGTGGGATTCCATAGGTAGTAATCTTGGGGAAGGTCAAAGTTGTGTGAGGATTTGACGGTGCGTGCATTGGTCAAGGGAGTGGTACCGATCACTTCTGCCACATGGTCGTTGGTACTACCAAAAGCATAGGCCATACTGGAAATCTTACGGTCTGATAGGATACTTAAATTCTCAATATCAACATTGATTTCTTCGAGTATTTCTTCATCGGAGAGGCCGATAAGTGCTTTGTGATAGGTTCCGTGTACAGCAATTTCATGATTCTTAAACACATGTACCAAGGTGTCTTTGGATAAATAAGTTCCCAAGAATTCATTGGGTTTACCTTCATTCCAAATGGCCCTAGTATCAAGTAATCCTGAGTTTAAATGAAAGGTGCCAATGATTCCATAATGATCAAATAATTGCGCCAAGGCGATGTCATCAGCTAAACCATCGTCATAGCTCATGATGAGCGCCTTGTGGTTGCCGTCGGGGTACACCAAATCAATTTCTGCACTTTTTCCGGAACAGTCCATCAGTAATAGGCCTAAAATCAAAACTAGGAAGGGAAAGGGTAAGGCTTTGGTCATGTTACCAGAGAATTAATTCGGAATAGTTTAATATTTATAGAATTGATTTGGGAGTCACGGTTAAAACCCCACGCATGGTTAGATAATGTCCCGGGAAGGTACACAAGAAGGGATAAGCCCCAGGGACCTCGGGTGCAGCAAAATAAATACTTTCAATTTCATGAGGTGCCAGAAGATTGGTATGTGCAATCACCGCCTCTGTTTGGGGTATATAGTTTAATGCGGCGCCATCCAGACCTAATTTTGTAGCTGCATCACCTACCTCATTAGCCTTATTTTTTGCTACCAATAAAAAATTGTGAGGCATGTCATCTGTATTATTGAATGTTAATTTCACTTTACTTCCGGCGACTACTGTTAGATTTGATTGATCAAATTTTAAACCTGGTGCAGTACCAATTTGAATGGCTATATCAATTTGGTTCGACCATGCTGTGGGTTGTTCAGTCATTCGTTTGATCGAACCTTTTTTCTCATTGCCCAAAGCTGATTTTTTCATTGCTAGATTTGATTTTCCAAAAGGAATCTGGTTCAAGGTATAATAACCAAAATTGTGTAACAAGGGTTGACCTGACTGATTCAATATACCGGGCGCTTTGATTTCGTAAATATAACCCTCTTTAAATTGATCAAGCTTTAACAATACACTCAATCTATCTTCACTTAAGGAAATTTCAGTGATATTCCTGCGCTCTTTATTTTGAACGTCGCTACCATAAAAATGATGGTATGAATAAGTGAAATCAGTTATTTGATAGGAAGATAAGTTCTGAGCAGATGCAGCATCAATAGGTTGTGTAAATTCCAATGAAAATCCTTCTGGATGAGCCTTTATTGTTTTGATTTCGAAGGGCATTTTACCTGTCCATGACAGTCGTTCCAATGCAAAGCTGGACTGGCCAGTAGAGCCCCACCCACGATTGGTCTGACCTACGTAAATAGCATCATTTTTAGGATTGTTGACGATTCTTAAAACTCCTGACGAAAAACCTTCTATGAAAGGGAAACAAACTCCTTGGTATACCCCATTTATTTTTTCTTGAAAGACCCGCATAATTTTGCTATGACCTTGATCTCCTACCATCATTTGACCTTCAAAAGGTTCCATTTCTTTTGAAAAAAAGTTAATGTCTGAAGTCGAAATACCCATTAGTGTATGAGGAAACCAAACAGAAGGAGCCTTGACTCCTTTCAATACATTTTGATATTCATAAAGGGATAAATTTCTAGTATCATCAATGTCATTAACTTTCAAGCTGACGGGAGATCCCTTTTCACTAGACCACCTCAAACCTGCAGGATTACCTGCAAAATCACCTAATTCGAGATGTGTCATTCTACCCGATCCTACCCAATCTCCTTGATTTTCAGTATAAAAAATATCTCCCTGAGCATTGATGCCAAATCCAGCAGGAGACCTCAAACCTGTAGCATAAGGAGTCACGTGACCATCTTGGCTTACTTTAAGCATCCAGCCACGCCATTTTGAGGCACTTTCGCCATATCCTACCCAACCTAAATTGAGTGTAACAAGCATTTGACCATCGGGCAATAAAACAGGTCCATAGGAGTATTCATGGTAATTGCCGTTCAAATCCCACTTTGTTACCGTTTTATAAATATCTGCTTGATTATCTCCATCCTGATCGATTAGTTGGGTAAGTTCGCCACGTTGGTTAGAATAAAAAGCGCCATCATGGTACAATAAACCCAGTGGTTCATGAAGTCCATGGGCAAATCTGATGTATTCAGATTTTGGCTTTTCAGGATTCATGATTAGCCAAATTTCACCTCTACGTGTGCTGACCCCAAGTTGACCTTTATCGTTAAAAGCCAACCCACCCACTTCAAGACTAATTTCTTCTGGAACGTAAATTTGATTGATTTGATAATAATCTGATTCACGCTGTTGAGAGTAGGCATTATCATAGTAGAATAGGCTAAGGATTAGTGCGGCCAGGAATGGAGTTGAAATATTCATATTCTAAGAGTTATTATTTATTTGCTTTCATTACCAGAATAAGGAATAAACTATTTTTTTATCTTTTTCTAATGGATAAATGAGTTCCATGAGACCGTCCACCTCACGAAGAATGGGTTGGGATTCACCTATATTTTTAAAATAATAGTAGCCTCCAACAGTGTAAAATTCATCATTTATTTTTTCTATATGATCCGCTCGTGCCGCCCGACTATATAAATTACTTTCACCATTAATAGAGAGCGTTCTCTGGAGACCATTGGTCATAGCCCTAGGTTGATATTGATCTTCAAGGGTTAATTTTTGATAAGTATAGATGAAAATGGGTCTCTTGTTATCATCTATTCTGTACCCCTGAGGTTGAATGTCATTACTGATTTTTAATGAGTAGGGACTTGCTTCATTTGTCAATGGGGATGCAATGATATGCTCATTTAATTCAACCGACATTTCTTGCGGAATTAATAATTGATCGATGCCCCTTCCTTCCCACATTTCGGTAACATCAGCAAATCCACCTTTCCAAACTTTTAAGAGACTTCCATGGGTTAAGTCATATGAATAATGAACACCTTTAGGATCACCCACAGAAATCACATGTGTTCTTTTTTCATCTTTGTAATTCACAAAACTTCTGATCATCTCAGGAGTTTTAATAGGATCGATATGCAAGGCTTTTTTCGTATTATTTAGAGGATATGGATAAAGTCCTTGCAAGGTTCTCAATTTCTGCTTGGGACCTTCGTACTTTAACCAAAGACCTTTACCCCAGGTATAATTAAAATAGTTTAAGTGAAAATAGTGTATACCTCTTTTGAGATTTACTATTCCTTTTTTTGACTCGAAATCATGTTTACCATCGTGATCAATGACTTGTTTTTGATCAATAAAAAGGACCGAACCATCATCTGACGAAAGGTCGAATAAATAATCTCCTTCGATGGGTACATTTAATTCACCTGTGAATTGGAATGCGACACCATCTCTTCGCTGAGAGAGTTTATTTACATCAATGTTAGCTACTTGACCTGTTAATTTCGGAGTTAACGTATCAAAATGAGGTAATTTAGTGAGTGGCATAGGGACTTCGAAATATTGATATTCGATATTGCTTGTTCTTAAGGTGTCTGTTCCGTACAGTTTATATTTAATATTTTTGAATGCAACCGGTCCGTGGTCACCTTGGAGCATCAATGCTGCCTTGGGCAATTCGAGTTGATCTGAAATAAATGCAGACCTGGTAGGGCCAGTCACTTCTACATTTTCATGTATTTTGATGCCATTATGGCGTACTTCCTCAAAAAGGGCATCAGCTATTTTGTTACCTATGGAGTCAAATTTAGGAGCTTTAAACTTGATGTGAAGATGTTGCCACAATCCCGGGGCTTTGCTTACATTCTTTTTGGGAGCATGCCCTTCGTAGCCTTGTTGTCCTTCTGGTTTTTGATCATCCCATCGCTCATAGATACTCCCACAATCCTGGGAGGTAAGGTTATCGACTTCCCAACTGTCTAAAAGTTGAATTTCATATCGACTTTGAAAGTAGATACCTGAGTTAGATCCTTTGGGCATCATGAATTCTAGATCCAATTCAATGTCACCATGTTCAAAAGTTGAAAAAATAGGGTCTAGATGTTCACTGGTGGGCTGATTGACTAAGATTCCTGTACCCTGCTTAGTTTTGATATGTAATTCTTGGGTAAAGTCCGAATAGACGTTACCCATCATACTCCAGTTTTGAGTGGTACTTTGGAATTCACTCATATCTGAAAGTTTCATAGCTTTAAAAGGGAGTATATTGGGTATGACTGAGTCATGACCTTTCAAATCTCCCACTATTGAAGGCCCACAACCCCATAGGATGAGTAATAAAAGGAGGGTGACATTGATTCTAATTTTATTCATTGGTCTTTTGGGTAATTGAAGTGCTTTTTTGAAGCAGATATTTTTATATGAGAGAAGTTTTGTCAAAAGGGGATTGCTTTTAGAACGAATACTTAAGCAACATCCACTAAGACAACAAGTTTTTATTTACTCTTAATGAGAAAGATCTTCAGTAAGTGCCTTTATCATTTCTTAAAATTAAGAATAATATGTTAAGTGCAAGGTTTGAAGATTTTATTTTCTGCCTGATTTCATATTTTCCATCTTTTTTTTAATTAATAAAAAAGAAAAAGGCTCCTTATATGATTAAAACAATCATCTTAAGTCAATGGAATCTGGCTCAGAAAAGGGCCAAAAGGGAATTTATTTTTAATTAAATTTGTTATCAAACCTTTATTAATCCATCACCTATACCCTTTAAAAGGTTCTAACTTCCTAATAATTATGAAAAAAAATTTCAAACTAATTTTACTTTTTATTTCCATCTTATTTTTGGCGAATATCGTGTCATGTGGAGATGAGGAGGATCCGGCCAGCGCTGTGTCTTATTCACTGACCGTTAAGGTTGACCCTGCAGTAGGGGGCCGTGTTTCCCAGACATCTACAACTTTTATATCGGGTACGACGGCTATCTTAACGGCAACGGCCAATACGAATTATACCTTTTCGACTTGGACTGGATCTTCAAACAGCACTTCGAATCCTTTAGAATTAATTATGAATGAGGATAAATCACTGATAGCCATTTTTGAATTAATGGACAGCGACCAAGATGGGATAACCGATGATTTAGATGAATGTCCTGATACCGCTGACGGAAGCACAGTAGATGATAAAGGTTGTGAAGATGAGGTTGCTGAAGTTGTTGCCACTGTTTGGACGGGGGACGTGATAAATTTTAGTAAATCAGATGGTGCTGATCCTGCCTTAGCCGCCAACCAAGATCGGATTACCAACCAAGTCTGGATTACTCGAGACAATGAAGAGGGGGGGCAAATATATAATCGGGTATTAGAAAATGCTTCGGATAAAGAAACGAGTCCACTGGGAACGGCATGGTCTGAAGGGTCTATCGATGATTATGCCTCTTTAACTTACACCTCATTTCGAACGGCAACTGGAAAGCCCAAAGATGCCGTCGGTAAGACATATGTAGTACATCTTACTCAGGACAACATTTATTTATCAGTGAAGCTAATTTCTTGGTCTGGAGGCAAAGCAGGAGGGTTTAGTTACGAAAGGAGTACAGAGTAAGTTTTCAAAAAATGCGTTTATGACGAGGGCACTGGGGAACTCAATTCAGGTAAAAACCTCCATAATTTAGAATAATTACCCCACATTTCTAAACTTTTGCTGAAAGCAATATTATCTGCATTGTAATTTACATTGAACATTTCATTGTA
>MDTB01028501.1_pt1 | contig 11565 bp, 7 predicted proteins | sample 811161 | NCBI WGS metagenome assembly MDTB01 (sample SAMN05326650, study PRJNA326480) | marine metagenome | isolation source: seawater | place: Mediterranean Sea | collected 2009
ACATTAGAGTTAATTTTGACTGATAATCACCTGATACTGGAATACAGGTTGGATGAATTTGTGTAAAACAAGGATTAGAAAAAGCAGCTCCTTTTTTATACGCTTTCCAAGCAGCTGTTACGTTACTTCCCATAGCATTTGTAGATAAATAATAGACGTTACCGTAACCACCAGTGGCAAGAACAACTGCATGTCCAAAATGCCTATTAAATTCACCCGTCAAAAGATTTCTTACAATGACACCTCTTGCTTTGCCATCAATTTTAACGATGTCAACCATCTCATGACGGTTAAACATTGTAATGTTTCCTTTAGCAATTTGCCTACTTAATGCACTATATGCACCTAATAATAACTGTTGACCTGTTTGCCCTCTAGCATAAAATGTTCTTGAAACTTGAACGCCTCCAAAAGACCTGTTATCCAGAGTACCACCATATTCTCTTGCAAATGGAACACCCTGCGCAACACACTGATCAATAATACTTGCACTAACTTCAGCGAGACGATAGACATTCGCTTCTCTAGATCTATAATCACCACCTTTAATTGTATCATAAAATAAACGGTAGATAGAGTCACCATCATTTTGATAGTTTTTTGCCGCGTTTATACCCCCCTGAGCTGCAATAGAGTGTGCTCTTCTCGGACTATCTTGAAAACAAAAAGATTTTACCTTATAACCCATTTCTGCTAAAGAGGATGCAGCAGATGCCCCAGCTAACCCTGTCCCAATAACAATTATCTCTAAATTTCTTTTATTAGCTGGACTAACAAGAGGGACTCTAGATTTATAGTTTGTCCATTTTTTTTGGAGGGGACCTCCTGGTATTTTACTATCAAGTATCATAGGCTAGATACATATAAATAAATAGGTATTGATGCAAATACGGCTGGAATAGAAAATGCGATTAACATCGCGCCATATTTAAAAACTTTTTCATAACTCGGTATTTTTAAACCCACTGTTTGGATAGCTGATTCAACGCCATGTTTTAGGTGCATAGATAGTGCGACCATACAAAAAACATAGAAAAAAGTGTAAAACGGATTTTGAAATGCACTAGTTGTTATTAAGTGCAAATCTTTTAATTTAGTACCATCGGATAAATATTGATATGGCATTTCGCCAAAGTGCATCTCGTACCAAAAACTTTTTAAATGAACAATTAGAAAAAACAATAGTATAGTTCCCAACACAGTCATATTTCTTGATGACCAATTGCTATTATCTTTACCAGTTGAGACGACATATTGAACGGGCCGAGCTCTTCTAGATTGAATTACAAGGTAAAGAGTAATGCAAATATGAAGAAAGATTGCTGAATAAGTTATTATAGACAGTAATTTGACAACTGGATTGGTTGTCATAAAAAAAGCATATTTATTAAACTGAGTCTGTCCCTCGATACCAGGAATAAATAATTGTAGGTTGCCTAATAAATGTCCAATTAAAAATGTAACAAGAAATAGACCAGACAATGAGGCTAGAACTTTCCTAAAAATAGTAGATGTTAAATAATTGTTCATTAAAATTTATGTACTTAATTCTGTCCATAAATCTAAGCGTATAATTAGTTTCACGCACAAAGGAAATATAAAAAATAATTTAATCGGGTAAATACTTAGAAAAATAGATACTACAAAACAAACAAAGTGAAAGAATATATAAAACTGGCATTAATGGGGATGTCGGTAAATAAGTAAAAATTAGATAATATATGCCCATTAACGTACCAATTAAAATTATATAAATAGAATTACGCGCAATTTTTGTACCTAACCTGGTAACATAAACATATATTATTATAAGTGAGCCTATAGTAAGTAACCACAACCCAAAAAATCTATATATAACAGTTAAATAAGAAGGCAATCCATTGTTGATTTTTTCTAAAAATAAAATATCAAAAGAAGTTTTTAATAAAACTTCATTGGGGGACCTATCTAATAGCCACGGCTCACCATGCACACACCAAACCAAACCTAATGATATTACGAGAATGCCAATAAGAAAGATTGGAATCCAAATTAGGTTATGGATAATGCGATTATTCATTTTTTTTACCTTGTAAACTGAACGGGCCTTCAGAAATAACAATATTAAAAAAGTCTTCAAAAAGAGAATGTTCTTTATTAGACCTAATCTTTAACCCTTCTAAAGCTAATTCACCAAAAAATTCTATCCATTGGCCATATATTTTTTCTTTAGGTCCTATTTGATTTTTATCTAAATAAAGGCTAGACTGATTTAACAAATAACGATCTTGTTTATTCCAAGAAGATATTTCTTCTAAAACTTTTGAACGAATTAAACCTTCATTTAATATTCCTACCCAAAAAGCTGCTGGAGCTATTTCAAATCCTTCAGGCGTTCTATCGGCTCCTCTTATTTCCACTAAGTTTTTCAAACGTACATTTGTAAATATTTGGCGAAGAAAAGTTAGAATGTAATTTTCATTTAAAACTCCTTCAGTGTGCAATTGTGTTAATAATTCATTAAAATGAAATTTTGTTGGAATTGCTTTACCATCACGATCCAATGAATATATTGCTGGTACACTAAGAAAATAATTAATATAATTATTTATAAGATCCTTTGTTTTATAAATACCATGATCAAATAAATTATTACAACGTTTATCATCAGTATTTAACCAAATATTATTTCTTAAATTAGTTTTTATAGCAACATTATTTTTATAAGGACTATTAGAAAACAAATAAGAAGCAATGGGGTGCAAACAATCCGCTATAAAAGTCATTTCTTCCATATCGCTTTCACTTGATACATCAAGGTTAACCTGAATACTAGATGTACACCTCATCATCCATCTACCCATAGATCCATTTTCTTTCATATGTAGATTCATGAGTTGGTATTTTTTTTTTGATATAAGCTCAATGTCTTCTGGAGAAAAATTGGGATCCACACCAAACGGGACTAGTTTTAAATTGTTTTGATCTAAGGCGTTATTTAATAAAACTTTCTGTTCATTAATAGAATTTTGTAATTCATGCAATGTTTTATACGGTGGGCTTGCCCATTCTAATTGCCCGCCAGGTTCTAAAGAATATTGTCCATTTTCACCTATAAGATCATTAAGGTCTTGTAATAAATCATGTGCTGAAAAATAATTTCCAGGGTTGACGGGTAATCTTTCGTTTTTATCATTATAAATTATGTTTTCAATTTCGATACCAATTTTTTTATCATTAGTTTTTTTTATTTTAGATAAAATTACATTTTTAATTTGATTATTTATTGTCATTCTATATGATATAAAAATAGACTACAATTACATCGCCCAACTAATTAACCCAATAAGCAATGTAAACATTGGTATACCAAGAGACATACCACCGTTAATCTCATTCAACTTTTTAGGGACATCTCCCATTTGATTAAATTTTAAAGATACAGTTTCCAATTTACCTGCTTCCGCATAAACAGTTGTAGAGCCATACATCTCATTATTTTGGATAATGGAATCATAACCAACAAATTGTAATCCTTTTCTAGATGCCAGGTGTGTGTAAACTGGCGAAAATCCACTTACCTGATGCCAACCAGGTTCAACCTCAATTGGTCTAGTGATAGGAGTATCACCAATATACTTGCCATCAATATAAATTGGGACACCACGCAAATTAGTTTCAATTTTTATACCACCATGTCTATAATAACGAAACCCAGGATCAGAATATCTAGGAGGATATGAATCTGGCCTCTGTTTTGATAATTGTGATCTCCAACTATATTGCAAGTCTTCATTTGGAGAGTAATCTAAGCTTTCCGATTCTTTTTGTAAAAATCTCGAAACTTCTTGTTCTTTTTTAGAGTCCCATTTTAATTTTGTCTTTATAGAATCAGTTTGTAATGGAAAATAACTAAGCCAGGTATTTTCTTCTTTTTTATTAGGCTCAAATGGTGTCTCTACTTTTCGCTTAGGTCTATTTAATTTTGATTTATTTTTATATTGTGCTTTAAATCGCTCATCCAATATAAACGGAGCTGTGTATTCAGGTACTTGAGGTGATGCTTCAGTAATATTAGAATCTATTGAGGGCTTAATAAATGTTCTATTTTTTTCTAAAGGAATATACTTTTCTTGCAAAAACCTAGAATCATATTCCTCAGAAATAATATTTTCACTATTAAACCATGCTTCTACTACATTAGTATCAGAAGATTGTGTAGATGAACCCGTATAATAAAAAGCACTTAAAGTGTCTCCAATAATATCTTTAGTCGGAGTAGGTATAAATTTTTCCTGTAAATCTTTGAAACGATTATATCCTAATTCTTTTTGATTTAAAACCATAGATACTTCAACGTCGTTTGTATCAGAAAGTTGAGTTTGAGAAATATTATTGTATTCATCATCAGCGATGTTTAGATCAATATTTTCTTTTCTTAGAGGTATATATTTTTTTTGCAACTGAACTAAATCTTCATCTATGGGTAATTGAACTTCAATACTTTCTTTCTTTATATCGCTCTGTTCTAATTTAATCTTTTTGTTTCCTTTTTTTCGAAATTTTAATTTATCCCAAATACTTACTTTTGAATTAGGTGTTTCTCTTTTAACAATAATTGGATTATTATTTTTAATAACTTTAGGTTTTTTATTATTATTGCTACTGAATGGGGTTTCTTCAGAAGATTCTTTATAAGAAGGGAACAAGCCGCTAAACCAACCATCATCTTTACTTATCTCATTGGTCGTTATAGGGTCATTGTTTTCCTCTTTTTCTATAAGTTTTTTTTGATTTACCTTAGCAATTAAAGTATCGGAAATAATTTCAGTTAACACTTCTCCTGTTTCGTTATCCAAATAAATTTCTTCTATTTTCTTATCATTAACAATCGATTCTTTTACCAGCACGGGTTGTTTTAAGGTCCCCTTCTCACCTGGATGATTGGTGGTATATATTTTCCCATGATATTCAAATATTGCATTGGGGCCTAATTCTTTCCGTGCTTGATCAAATGCATTTTTAAAATTGGTATTATATTTAGGGAAACCTGAAGATTTTGCCATATTAAATACTGACACACCATCTTTTTCTATATATTCTTTTAAATATGCAATTTCAGATTTTTTCATTTCGGTATGAATAAACACTATAGTTCCGGGAGAAGTTTTAGAATTTATTATATCATAACCCAGAACTGGTTTTTTTAGTAAAATCGCAAGTTGTGTTGATTCATCAAAATCATCAATCACAATTTTTTTGACATCACCTTTAAAATTTTTTGTGGCAATTTTATTTTTCGGTGCTTTTACACCCAACAAAGTTAAATAAACCCACCCTCGATCAGATTTCCAACCAATGATATCATCATCATCAATTATCTCATCATAATCTATAGTGACCATTACACCATTTTGCTTGATACTGTAACTTACATCTTTTAGGTTTGCACCAATAAGAATTGTGACGCAAAAAGCCATGGTATAGATAATATATCTATATATCAATTAGAACTCCGCATTTGTAAGCCGTTTTTAGACTTATTTAATTTTATGATTAAACAAGATTTAAAGCAAGAGATAACTAAATATTGTTAAGTTCTGTTATATAATAGGTTAGTGATTTAATTATTATTAATAAATTCACATTTTTTATAATTAAGAAATACATATTTACATTGTTTTATAAGATAGAGTTAAAATTAAAAATTATTAATTTTTATTTATGACTACGAAGTTAATGCGAATAGTTTTTATTTATCTAATCCTTTTATCCACATTATTAGGATGGAAAACGATTACTATAAAAGTATATCATATATTTGAAAGCTTTGAAACTGAAACTCAAGAATTAAAACACTCAACTGTTATGAATTTTAACAGCCAAGGATTAATGACGGATAGTACTATTTATAATCATCTAATCCCACTCAGTAAAAAATATATATATATATCGGGGGAAAATGAAGGATTGACCCTTCAACGCAAATATGAAAAAGAGGTTGTACTATCTTATAATTTTGAGTACAGTGATAACCAAAAAAGAATAAGTACTACGCTCTATGGTAATCAAGATAGTATTTATTGGAAAGAATATTATAAGTATGATGATAATGGGCTTTTATATAAAAAAATTCGTTATAATCCTGAAAAAGCTACAAACCCAGAAATGATTGGTAATCAAAATAATGGAGAAATGATTTGGGCGGAGCAATATATATATAACGATGATGGATCATCCTTTAAACTAAAAGAATTGTATGATAACTATTCTTTAGTAATAACAAACTATTTATTAGACTCACTAAAAAATCCAATAAAAAACAAAGAATATTTTGATCCTTCAGTAATATTTCAAACTGTTTTTTTTCATGACATTAATAAACAATTAACCCATGAAGTAACTTCAGGATATTTAGGAGCTTCTTTAGGATCAACAGTTTATAAATATGATGAACGGAAAAGAAAAATTAAAAAAACCATATACAATGAAAAAGGTGCAATAGAAAAAACACATGATACTGTTTTTGATGATAAAAATCATATTTTCTATGATTATTATTCAGACTCATTAGTAAATTTTTCATTAAGAAAAGAAACACGACTTGACAGTAAAAATAGAATTTATGTTGAAACAATACTTGATAATGAAGAACGCTTTGTAGAAAAAAATGTGTATTATTATAATGAAAAAGATAAAATCATAGAAATAAAAAAGTATGATATGATTAGAAGGGATATTTCAGAAGAATATAAAATTCCTATTAGGGTACATACCTATGAATATGAGTAAATTAGAACAAATTCATCGATGATAATCGATCAAGGAGCTAATTATGAAAATCATTGATCTAAAAAGTTTTATTATTGGAATACTAGCAACGTTACTGGTTTTCTCAACATTAGGATTAAGATCTAAAACTGATGAACTTGGCCATCTTGTTGTTCGTAGTTTAACTATTGAAGATGACCGTGGCGTAATTATGGGTTATCTCGGAAATGGTTATATGCAAACATACAACCAATATGGAGAGCCAACTCTTTTCATTGGGACAGGCAAAGATGGTGGAGGATACATGAGATCCTATAATGGAAATGGAGATGAGTCTGCTTATGTGGGTACTGGTCGAATGGGTGGCGGCTATATCAGAACATATAATAATTCACAAAAAGAAACATCATATCTTGGCACAGGCTCTGATCATGCTGGCCAATTAAGAATTTATAATAATGATGGAACAACATCATCTTATTTAGGTGATGGTTATTACCAAGCTTATAATCAATTTGGTGAGCGAACTCTCTTTCTAGGGACTGGAACTAGTGGCGGAGGTTATCTACGAACATATAATTTTGATGGACAGGAAACGGTATATATTGGAACTGGCGCAGATAGTTCAGGACAAGTTCGCATATATGATTTAGCAGGAGAGACAGGTACATTTTTAGGTAGTGGGTACTTTAGAACATATAATCAATTTGGGAAAATGACAACCTATCTTGGAAACGGACGAGATGGTGGAGGATACCTTCGAACAAATAATAAGTTTGAAACTGAAACTGCTTTTTTAGGCACAAACAATTCTAATGAAGGCCTTGTTAATTTAAATGATAAATTTGGTCAAAGCTTTTGGATACGTCTAAATAAAGGCGATTGATTTATTATACATTTTTTTGACTTTTACATCTTAATTTATTAAGTTCGGTTATAAAAGGTATCCGAGAGGGGGATGAAACGTAGCTTCATCCGTAAAACCTCCATTTTTTCATACTAAGATAAGAGGAATGTGACCATGCGGAAATTATTGGTTATTCCAACATCTTTATTTTGGGTTTTGTTTGCTCAAAATGATGGTTTGGTAAAAACTTTTTACCCTAATAATGCTCTTAAATCTGAAGGGAGTTATACTAATGGTGTTCGAGATGGACTTTGGACAACATGGTATGAAGGTGAAGTCTTTCAGGATTACGGCGAAGATAGAGAGCCTAATACAAATGACCCTGGAGAAGGTAATGGGACATGGGATTCAGACACAGCTTCTGGAACCTCTGAACTAATTATTATAGATCTTGATGGAGACAGTTTATATGATCCACCTCAAAAAAAGATAGAAGGTTCATACTTTAATGGAAATAAAGAAGGTCTATGGACACAGTGGTATTCAAATGGAAATCGAAAAGAAGAATCTAATTTTAAAGAAGGAAAACTTAATGGAAATATTATAAAATGGTTTGAAAATGGAACAAAGTCAGAAGAAGGGATATATGAAACGGGTAAACAGAATGGAAAATGGATATGGCTTTATGAAACTGGGATTAAAAAAGAGATCACAACCTTTATTGATGGTCAGCAAGAAGGTCTTTGGATCCATTGGTTTCCAGATGGGACTAAAAAATCAGAGAGAAAATTTAATAACGGAGAGAGAGACAGTATCTGGACTTCATGGTATGATGATGGGAACAAAAAATTTCAGGTTACTTATTCTAAAGGCAAACTAAATGGTTTATGGACATCATGGTATCAAAATGGAATAATAAAAGAAAAATCAGGTTCATACCTAGATAATTATCTAGACAAACAATGGACTTATTGGTCTGATTCTGGACAAAAAACTGAAATAGTATCATACAACAAAGGAATTAAAAACGGTCCGTATAAATTTTGGAATGATGAAAATTATAAAATAATTGATGGACAATATAATCAAGGTGAAAAAGATAAAATTTGGACTATGTTGTATGATAATGGTACAATCAAATCAAAAGAAACATTCCTAAATGGCAAAAAAAATGGATTATGGATATGGTACCACCCAGATGGGATTAAAGATAAAGAAGGATATTATAAAAATGATGTTAAACATGGTCTCTGGACATCTTGGAACAATCAAAATCACAAAAAAAGTGAAGAAACATATGTTAATGGAATTCTAGATGGGAAAATTATAGTTTGGCATGATAATGGCAAAAAAGATAAAGAGGGCATAATTCGAGGAAATAAAAAAGAAGGAAATTGGACCTATTATAATGGAGACGGTTCAGTAGATTTTAAATTTGATTATGGAACAGGTTTAGACCGAGTCCGAATAGCAGAGCTTGAAGAAAGAGATGGCGTTTTTTATAAGATAGGGAAATATAAACCTTATACAGGAATTGTCATTGAAACTGGTGGAGTAAAAGATTATTTATTACTAGGGCGTTTTCAGTCTGGAAGGCGAGATGGACAATGGGTACAATGGTATAGAAATGGTAATAAAGAAATTGATGGCGTGTATTATCGCGGGAAAAGACATGGTAATTGGACTTTATGGTATGAAGATGGGACAATGAAAGAAGACGGAAAATTTGAAATGGGAAATACAGACGGTCTTTATAAATACTGGTACGAAAATGGACATTTAAAACTAGAGAAAGCATATCAAAATGGTAAATCTAATGGCAGAGAGACATCTTGGTATGAGCATGATCACAATTTACAGTTTACGGATGGCAAATGGTCTTATAATGGTGGTACATATATTGCTGAGAACGAAGAGAGGTTATGGGACTGGTGGTGGTATTTAAATGATAATAAAAGAGAGGAAGGACACTATCTGGATGGAAAAAGAAATGGCATATGGACAACATGGTATGAAACTGGAATAAAACAATCTGAAGGTAATTATATAAACGATAAAAGAGATGGTCTTTGGTCTTACTTTAATGAAGACGGATCTATATGGCAAGAACAAACATTATTGTCTGGTGATTTAGATGGAAGATTTACAGAATGGCTAACACCCGAAGAATTGTTATTTGAAAAGTTTTATAGAAGAGGGAAATTAGATGGTCCAAGTACTTTTTGGGAGAACGGATATCGAAGCACGATGACAACTTATAGATCTGACTCTCCTGATGGTCCTTGGGTAATATGGTATCCTAATAATGATCAGATCAGAGAACAAGGGTTTCACCAAGAAAGTATTAAAGAAGGGCTTACAACTTACTATTATGAAGATGGGACAATGCAAAGAGAAGGATTTTTTCAATCTGGTCTACCTGATGGCTTATGGACTTATTGGAATACAAAGGGGGAAAAAGACTTCGACTTCGACTTTGGAACAGGATTACAGCAAGTAGCACTAGAGGATTTGGTTGAACGAGAAGCAATCTTTTATAAAATAAATGAAGATTTACCATTTACTGGAATCATCACACAAGAGAACCCAGAAGCAGATTATTTATTTCTGGGAAAAACCAGAGATGGGAAGAAGGATGGTCAATGGATTAAATGGTTCCCAAGTGGAAAAGATGTTCCAGAAATTTTTATTGTTGATGTCCCTCTACCGGAACCAAAAAAGCCCTGGAGTGGTGGTAAAGAAGCTCAAGGCGGGTATAAAGATGGAAAGAAACATGGAGAATGGACAGAGTGGTATGATAATGAACATATAAAATCACATGGTAAATATGAGCTTGGTATAATGAATGGATATTGGACATTTTATTATCAAAATGGTACAAAGGAAAAAGAAGGTGCTCTTGTTCAAGGTAACGCAGATGGTTTATGGGTTTTTTACGATGATGAATCAAATAAGTCCCAAGAAGGATCTTTTACAAAAGGGACTAAAGAAGGACAATGGACAGCATGGTTTGCAGATGGCAGAATGACTGAAGGATACTATGCTAATGGTAAAAAAGATGCAACTTGGACCAGCTGGTGGGACCATGAAAGAGCTCGAAAGGAGATGCAAGGAAATTATAATGATGGTAAGATGGTTGATAAATGGTTCTTCTATGATAAAAATGGGAATTTAAAAGAGATTAGATATTTCTCACCTGATTTTTAAATAAATTAGGCACTAATTTATAATACAATATTAAAGGAAAATTATAGTGAAATACGTGTATCTATTTGGAGATGGTAAAGCTGATGGTAAAGCTGATATGAAAAACTTACTAGGTGGTAAAGGAGCTAATTTAGCAGAAATGAATATTTTAGGCATTCCTGTCCCCCCTGGTTTTACATTAACTACAGAAGTTTGTACAGAGTACTATAAAAAAAATCAATCTTTCCCTGAAGGACTAGCTCAAGAATTAAAACAAAGCTTGTCTGAGGTTGAGTTAATTATGGGAACAAAATTTGGTGACACAGATAACCCATTACTACTATCTGTAAGATCAGGTGCTAGACAATCTATGCCAGGTATGATGGAGACAGTTTTAAATGTTGGATTGACAAGTGGTACAATTCCCGGACTTATTAAAAAAACCAATAATCCAAGGTTCGTTTATGATGCTTACAGAAGATTAATAACAATGTATTCAGATGTAGTAATGGAAAAAGCTGCTGGCATTGAGCCTCCAGAAGGTGAAGGAATTAGACAAAAATTAGAACATCATTTATCTTTATATAAATTAAAAAATAATTTAAAAAGCGATACAGACCTGAGTGAAGCTGACTGGATTAATGTAATTGATATATTTAAAAATGAAATAAAATCTTCTCTTGGATCAGAGTTCCCAGATAATGCCGAAGCACAATTATGGGGTGGGATTGAAGCTGTTTTTAAGAGTTGGAATGGTGCTAGAGCTATCAGCTATAGGAAAA
>MDTB01028772.1_pt1 | contig 11565 bp, 9 predicted proteins | sample 811161 | NCBI WGS metagenome assembly MDTB01 (sample SAMN05326650, study PRJNA326480) | marine metagenome | isolation source: seawater | place: Mediterranean Sea | collected 2009
AAAACAGACTTAGTTGCGTTACCAAAATACATTAAAATTCTAGACCGTAGATTGAACTCAAGAATGGCACCACCCATAATCATCTTAGATACCCTTTTAGGCTGCATCTCAGCCAATTGACGAATAAGAATTGTTCCCATAGAGATACCTACAAAATGGGATTTTTCTACTTTGACATAATCCAAAACTTCAAAAATATCTTCCGTTATAGAATTAAAAGTATATTTTAATTTGAAGGGGTTCTTAATAAAACCTTTAGAAGCACCATGACCTCTTAAATCGATTAACAAAAGATTAAAGTAACGGGAAAAAAAACGAATTTGCTTAAACCATATCGCACTGCTACCCCCAGCTCCATGTATAAAAGTTATCCAGGGAGCATTGACTTCTTTCGACTCGTAAACCGTATAATGGAGCATTAGAGAATTTGATTTTGAATTAAAAGTTCTCGCATCTTTTGCTGCATTTCTCTAGCCACCGAGCCCGCTTTTTCCGCATAATCACTTTCTGAAGATGCGTAGATTATTCCTCTGGAAGAATTCACCAATATACCACATTGGTTATTCATCCCATTAAGGGCAACCTCCTCAAGGCTTCCGCCTTGGGCACCTACACCAGGAATTAAAAGAAAATGCTCTGGAATTAATTGTCTAATACTTTGAAGGGCTTCAGCCTTGGTTGCGCCAACGACATACATCAGCCGTTTTGAATTTTGCCACTCCAACGATTTTTTTATTACCTCTTCATAAAGTATTTGATTCCCAATAGACGCGAGCTGGAAATCTGTTGCTCCCTTATTAGAGGTCAATGCCAATAAAATAGTGTACTTATCCTCATAAGTTAGAAAAGGTTCTACAGAATCAACCCCCATATAGGGTGAAACCGTAATTGAATCAAAGTCAAAATGCTCGAAATAAGCCTTGGCATATCGTTTTGAAGTATTGCCAATATCAGCTCTTTTAGCATCTGCTATGGTAAACATTTCGGGATAATGTCTATTGATATACTGCATCACCTTTTCGAGGGACTTCCAACCCTCTAAGCCATAGGCTTCAAAAAAAGCGATGTTTGGTTTGTAAGCTACACAATAATGGGCTGTAGAATCAATAATTTTTTGGCAAAAATTAAAAAGATTATCAGGCTTATCTCTCAGCTCCACTGGAAATCGATCTTGATCCACGTCCAGTCCTACACACAAAAAGGACTGCTTGGCTTTAATTTGTTCGAATAAATCCGCTGTGGTCATATAATCTCTCCTGCTTCTTTGAGTTGTTGGGTATTTTGATAAAGCTTAAGCTCATCAATCAACTTCTGAATATCTCCGTTTATAATATTCTGAAGGTCGTATAAGGTTAATCCAATTCGGTGATCGGTAACTCTTCCTTGGGGATAATTATAAGTTCTAATTTTGGCGGAACGATCACCCGAAGAAACTAACGAATTTCTTTTTTCGGTATCCTGTTCCAATTTTTTACTCAACTCCAATTCATAAAGTCTAGATCGGAGTACTCTCAAAGCCTTGTCTTTATTCTTATGCTGGGACTTTTGATCTTGACACTGTGCAACTATACCTGTAGGTTCGTGGGTAAGTCTTACCGCGGAATAAGTGGTGTTTACAGACTGCCTACCTGGCCCTGAGGAACAGAAATAATCAATCCGAACATCATTCATGTTAATTTCTACGTCGAATTCCTCAGCTTCGGGAAGAACCATGACTGTAGCGGCAGAAGTATGAACTCTCCCTTGGGTCTCTGTTTGGGGAACACGTTGGACACGATGAACTCCAGATTCGTATTTCATTGTTCCATAAACCTCCTCGCCGGAGACTTCAAAAATAACTTCTTTAAATCCACCCGCTGTGCCCTCATTGGCATCTACGAGACTGACAGACCATCCTTGATCCTGACAATATTTGGTATACATGCGATATAAGTCACCCGCAAAAATACTCGCCTCATCACCACCAGTTCCTGCCCTTACTTCCACAACAATATTTTTGCTGTCCTCTGGATCTTTTGGAATTAATAAAAATTTTATTTCTTCCTCTAGAGAAGGAAACCCAGCTTTAGCTTCTTCCAACTGCATTTTTGCCATCTCAATCATCTCAGCATCGCTTTCATTCTTAATCATCATTTCAGCCTCTTCCATGTTGGCAATAAGCGTTCTGTAATCCTCTGCCTTTGATATAATTTTACTAAGGTCTTTATACTCCTTATTAAGTGTCACGTATCTTTTCTGGTCGGCGATGATATCTGGCTGGATAATCAAATCAGACACTTCATTAAATCTTTGTTGGACGATTTCTAGTTTTTCTAACATGAATTAGGCGTAGCTATACTACAAATTTAGCGTTTTAAATACCATATCAAAGCCTAGTGAAATGGAGTTCGTAAGTCAATTTTAGATCGTCCTCAATCTTTTTCATCATAAATGAGGGACGAGTAACCTTAAAATCAGATAGAAGCATTTGAAAATCTCCTGAAATAATGAGCTTATTCTTTCGTAGGTTCGCTTTAGCATCTATGGTTTTTTTCAATACCTATACCGTGAAAATTAAGTGCTCCTTCGATAAGTATCTTATCCTCTGTTAATACAATATTATCGGAAAAGAATTCAATTTTAGGAAATTTTAAAACTTCCAAAATTTCGAGTGCATTATTATCTCTATTACTGTTTTTACTGTCAAAATCACGAACAAACATGGCAATTGCAATTTTTTTAAACTCGTTTTCCTCTGAAACTATAACCCCCTTCACATTATTATTTGTTCCCGACCAAGCATGTAAAAAGTGGTCTGCATCATAAGTGATGTATGAAGCCTCAGTGTCTAAAGCCCATCGTTCTTGAGCCAATAAAAGCAAGGGCAACAAAAAGTGTATCTTAAAAAGTAACTTTCTCATTTATTAAAATTTAAAGACCAAGACTGCTGTAGCATAACTAGCAAAAGTGGTGTAAGCTGCATATTTATGTAAATCCGTATCACTATCAGACCAAGCATTTGTAGTGATCATTCCAGAAAAATGGATGTACGCAAGTAGTTTGTGGGCCTTGATTGAGTTAAATCCTTTGACCTTTTTCCTGACCAATGGTGGTGGGGAAAAAAGTGACATTCCAGCACCTGTAAAATAGGCAATGGTAACAATTTCACCCATTTTTTTGTGCGTTTCATACAGGTGCCCTTCACCATTATAAAGGCGCCCTCCTAAAATACCTTGAGCAACCATACCAGCCAAAGTAAGATAGCCAATGACCTGGTGAGATTTAAGCATTACATTTCTAACTTTAAGTTCTTTCTCTCTTTGCGCTAAGGACAATTTTGAAATGCCTGTTTTTCGAAAAAGACCATTTTTACCCCAAAATATTGACTGGGTAAATATCATTTTATCAGGAAGTAAAGTTTCCGCTACTGTTGGCTCTGCTTCAAATAGTTCATCTAAAAGTGCATCACGCTCCTGAGAAAATAGCCCCAAGGAAAAAAATAAGTATAGATAAACGAGTTTCTTCATAAAATCACACTTCCAATTATTCTATAATGTAACGATTAATATTCAAAAACTCCCATGGAAGATTTAATGGTCAATTTTTTTGTAATTGATTGCTCTACCTTCCCTATTATCTGTGCATCAATATTAAAAGAATTGGCAACAGAAATAACTTGATTTGCTTGGTTTTCAGGGAGATAAACTTCCATCCTATGTCCCATATTAAAAACCTCATACATCTCTTTCCATGAAGTGCCGGATTCCTTTTGAATTAATTCAAACAAGGGTGGGCAATCAAACAAGTTGTCTTTAATTACGTGCAACCCATCAATAAAATGCAATATTTTGGTTTGCGCTCCACCACTACAATGAACCATTCCGTGTATTTGACTTCGCCCTAAAGACTCAAAAATAGCTATGATTACAGGTGCATAAGTTCTGGTAGGAGACAAGACTAGTTTTCCAACATCCAATGGAGTTGATGTGGAGTCGGTAAGGTTTTTTTGAACCAGAATAAACCAAATCTTCTGGTAAATCATTATCGTAAGTTTCAGGAAATTTTTCCCGAATGGCAGCTCCAAAAACATCATGTCTGGCGGATGTGAGGCCGTTACTTCCCATTCCACCATTGTACTGATCTTCATAAGTCGCCTGACCAAAAGAGGAAAGACCTACAATCACGTCACCTGCCTTTATGTTCGCATTGTCAATAATATCACTTCGTTTGATCCTAGCAGTCACGGTTGAGTCAACAATAATTGTTTTCACTAAGTCTCCAACATCTGCGGTTTCTCCTCCTGTGCTGTGAATCTTTATACCGTATTTTGCCAGGTCTGACAAAAGTTCCTCACTTCCATTAATAATTGCAGCTAATACCGAACCTGGAATCTTATTTTTATTCCTTCCAATGGTTGAAGAAAGCATGATATTATCTGTTACCCCAACGCACAAAAGGTCATCAATATTCATGATTAATGCATCCTGCGCAATTCCTTTCCAAACAGACAAATCTCCCGTTTCTTTCCAATAAGCATAGGCCAAAGAAGATTTGGTACCTGCTCCATCAGCATGCATTACCACACAGTGCTCGTCGCTTCCCGTCAGATAATCTGGGATAATTTTACAGAAAGCTTTTGGGAAAAGCCCCTTATCTATATTTTTTATGGCATTGTGAACGTCCTCTTTTTGAGAAGAAACTCCCCTTTGATAGTACCTTTTGTCAATCATTCTTTAATGTAATACCACAAATTTAATACTAATCACCCTATCTAATTATTCGCTTACCAAATATTTACTAACGACAAAACAACAACTCTCTGTACTTTGCCAATGGCAATAGATCATCATCCACCACCAATTCTAACTTATCGCAATGATACCTTATTTCGTTCAAAAAAGGTAAAACCTTTAGACAATAGGCCTGCGCTTTCTCGAATTTATCCTCTATACTGTTTGATGCCTTTCGGGTATCAATCATTTTTGTAATTCCATCGCTTATGGCTTCAATGTGCCCTGAAATACGTTCAATGATTTTCAATTGCACCGCAGCGTGTTTTTCGTAAGCTGATCCATAAATCTCCTTAAGTCCTTTTACGTTTTCAATTAGGATATTTTGATATTTAATGCCTGTAGGGATAATGTGATTTCTAGCAATATCACCTAATGTCCTGGACTCAATTTGAATTTTCAAAATATATTCCTGTAAGTCAACATTGTAGCGAGCCCTAACTTCTCTTTCTGAAAAAACCTCCATTTGCCCAAAAAGTGCAATACTACTCTTACTTACATATGCCTTGAGCGCATCAGGCGTATTTTTATGGTGACTTAAACCGCGTTTTTTGGCAGTTGCTTTCCAATCTTCACTATATCCGTCACCCTCAAAAAGTATGTTTTTAATGCTTTTAATGTTATCTCTCAAAACATTAAAAATAGCATCGTCTTTTTTCATTTCTTTTTCCTCAATTAGTTGGTCGACCGCTATGCTGAATTTTTGCAATTGCTCTGCCACCATAGTATTAAGTGCCGTGATTGACCTCGCACAATTCGATTTTGAGCCAACAGCCCTGAATTCAAATTTGTTGCCGGTAAAGGCAAATGGAGAAGTGCGGTTCCTATCAGTATTGTCTAATAAAATTTCTGGAATTTTACCGATCACGTTAAGCTTTAAATCAGTTTTTTCTTCGGGAGACAACTTTCCTTTGGAAACATGCTCAAGGTTCTCAAGAACAGCGGTAAGTTGTTTACCTATAAAAACAGAAAGCACTGCCGGGGGTGCCTCATCAGCTCCCAACCGATGGTCGTTGCTCGCACTTACAATAGAGGCGATCAAAAGTGACTCATGAGATAATACAGCGGCTATGGTATTGATGAAAAATGTTAAAAATTGAAGGTTACTCATTGGCGTTTTTCCAGGACTGAGTAGATTAACTCCTGTACTGGTTTCCAAAGACCAGTTATTGTGTTTTCCAGATCCATTAATTCCTTCAAATGGCTTTTCATGAAATAAAACGATAAAATCATGCTTGGCTGCAATTCTTTGCATTATATCCATTATCAACGAATTGTGATCAACAGATAGATTAGCTTCCTCAAAAATTGGAGCTAATTCAAATTGACCAGGAGCGACTTCATTGTGTCTAGTTTTTACGGGAATACCCAAAAGCATAGCTTCGTATTCCAATTCCTGCATAAAGGCAATAACCCGGGGGTGGATCGCACCAAAATAGTGATCATCTAGTTGTTGACCCTTAGAAGGCTGATGACCAAACAAAGTCCTACCAGTGATGATCAAGTCCGGACGAGATGAGGCTAGAGCTCGATCTATTAAAAAGTACTCTTGTTCCCACCCAAGTGTTGGAAATACTTTACTTACATTTTTATCAAAATATTTACACACTTCGGTGGCACATTGGTCAAGGGTTTGGATGGATTTAATCAGCGGTGTTTTATAATCAAGCGCCTCCCCAGTGTAAGAAACAAATATAGTTGGAATACACAGGGTCTTACCCAAAATAAAAGCTGGAGATGTTGGATCCCAAGCAGTATATCCTCTGGCCTCAAATGTGTTTCTAATACCTCCACTAGGAAAACTTGAGGCATCAGGTTCTTGTTGCACCAATTCATTAGCATCAAACCGCTCCATAGGTTTCCCTGAGGGTAGTAAATCAAAAAAAGCATCGTGTTTTTCAGCTGTTCCTCCGGTTAGGGGCTGAAACCAATGGGTAAAATGTGTAACGCCTTTTGACATCGCCCAAGCTTTCATAGAACTTGCTATTTGATCAGCGAGTGATCTATTGATCTTTGAACCTTTAGAAATCGCCTCGGTGATTTGACTGAAAGCCTCTTTATTTAAGTACTTTTCTAGTGAAGCATCATTAAAAACATTATTCGCAAAAATCTCAGAATGAATTTTGTCTGAGGAAAAATACTTAGGCTGTTTATTAAAGAGATTTTCTAAGCTTTTCTTTCTTAAAGGATTCATGGGAACTAAGATTCTGTGTCTAACAAATATAGTTTTAAAATGAAAAAAATTAATGAACTGTATATTTATTTTACGAATATGGAATTATACCCTTAAAAAAATTAAGGTTGTCATAAAAATGAAGGTCATATTTTATAATTAAGTACCCAAAAAGGCATGGTATTAACTAGAAATTTTATTTTTACTAGAACATAACAAAAATTAAATTATATGAGTAAGTCTAAATTAGAGTACATTTGGTTGGATGGTTACTTACCTACCGCCAATTTACGGAGCAAAACTAAAATAGTAGGTGACTTTGGTGGCACTTTAGAAGATTGTCCATTATGGTCCTTCGATGGTTCTTCAACTAGACAAGCTGAGGGAAATTCTTCTGATTGTCTTTTAAAACCTGTTTCACTTTTCCCTGATCCTGACCGTAAAAATGGATATTTGGTCATGACTGAGGTACTTAATGCAGACGGTACTCCTCACGTTTCTAATGGTAGAGCTACCATTGATGATGATGATAATGATTTTTGGTTTGGATTTGAGCAAGAATATTTCTTGTGGGATCCCGAAACCAATTTACCATTAGGATTTCCTAAAGACCAAACTCCACAAGGGCAGTTTTACTGTTCAGCAGGTGCAAAAAATGCATTTGGTAGAGAAATGGTGGAAGAACACTTAGAACAATGTTTGGAAGCGGGAATCAATGTTGAAGGTATTAACGGAGAGGTTGCAGCTGGACAATGGGAATACCAGTGCTTCTCCAAAGGAGCTAAAGAAGCTGGAGATCAAATTTGGATATCTAGATATCTACTTGAGCGCTTGGGCGAAAAGTATGGGTTAGCTATCAACTGGCACCCCAAACCACTTGGAGCTACTGACTGGAATGGTTCCGGTATGCACGCTAACTTTTCTAATGAAACTTTAAGAACCTGTGGTTCTCAAGAAACTTACGAAAAAATATGTGAGGCTTTCCGTCCTGTTGTTGATGAGCATATATCTGTTTATGGTGCTTACAACGACCAGCGTTTAACAGGGGAGCACGAAACACAATCAATTAATGAATTTAGTTTCGGTGTATCCGATCGAGGTGCTTCCATTAGAATTCCTATCATGACCGTTGAACAAGGTTGGAAAGGGTGGCTAGAAGACAGAAGACCTGCTTCTAATGGTGATCCCTATAAAATTGCGAGTAGAATTATTAAAACGGTGAAATCTGCCAAAGTTTAATTATAATTACTCCACCTGTAAGAATCCCGCTTTTAGCGGGATTTTTTTATTTAATAAATAGTGGAAAAATAAATATTCCATATAGTATTAAAAGGATTAGTCCACCTCTCCATGCCAAATGATTTTTTTTTGAGAAAAAGATTAATGGTAAAACCAAAATGGAAATTCCCAACATCCACCACAAATCATTATTTAACAAACCTTGATCCATCACTGAAAGGGGGTGAATCATTGCCGTTAGACCAAGAACGGCCATTAGATTAAATATATTTGAGCCAACCAAATTGCCCAGAGAAATTGCTTTTTCCTTATTAAGAATGGCAATAATTGAAGCCGAAAGTTCAGGCACACTTGTGCCCAAGGAAACGATAGAAACACTTATAATTCTTTCACTTACTCCTATATTTTGTGCTAGCATAACAGCACCTTTGATCAAGGTCTCAGAACCCAACCACAGCGAGAAACCGCCAAAAGTAAGTAAAGTCATAATTTTCTTTATCGGCAGAGTCTCTTCAATTACAGTTGCTTCACTCAAATCATTTCTTTTTTGAAATTTAATCAGGTAAATGATAAATATTATTAATATGATGAACATAACAACCCCTTCAAAAGCATCTAACTTTTGATCTATTGATATGAAATAATAAAAAAGCAATGACGACAGGATCATCATGGGCCAATCAGTTCTGTAAAAACTTCGGGAGACACTTATAGGAGAAATGATTAAGGTGATAGCTAATACAAAACCTAAGTTGGCAATATTAGAACCTACCACATTTCCCAATGCTAAATCTGGGTGACCTGTTAAAGCCGATTTGATACTGATAATTAACTCGGGAGCAGAGGTGGCAAATGAAACTACCGTCATTCCAATTACAATTTTGGGAATGGAGAACCTCAAAGATAGGGCAACGGCTGCTTGCATCAACCAATCTCCACCTTTAATCAATAAATAAATTCCAACTGCAACAGCTAATAGTGCCATAAATAAATTTTCGCAAAGATAGTACTTACAGCCAAAAGAAAGTTTTTAAAATATCACCCCAAAAACCGAAACTTAAATGGGATTAAAATCTATAGGTAGTGGGCTTTCCTTTTTTAAGGTCTAATTGATAAACTTTATCTCCGTAAATAATTGAAGTGGATTGATCGCTTTCAGAGGTTAGAGTAAACAGTTTTAGCTTACTGTCCTCCCACTCCATAGCTATTTTGATTCCACCTCTAGCAAAAAGTCCATCGACTTGTCCATTAGCCCATGCTTTGGGTAATGCAGGTAAAAGTCGTATCCCAATTTTTTCATGAGACTGAACTAGCATTTCTGCTACTCCAGCGGTAAAACCAAAATTACCATCAATCTGAAAAGGAGGGTGTGCGTCAAATAAATTTTTATAAATAGACTTCTGAAATAGTAATTGAATGTGTTCAAGAGCCATTTCCCCATCTAATAATCTCGCGGAAAAGTTTATTAACCAAGCTCGACTCCAACCAGTTCCGGCTCCACCGTTTTCCAATTTATAATCAAGGGTTTTTCTAACCGCCTCAAACAGCTCTGGTTGATCGCCTTTGGTAACTTGATTTCCAGGATGAAATCCGTAAAGATGTGAAATGTGACGATGACCTGGCTCAAACTCTTCATATTCTCTATCCCATTCCAAAACCCTGCCAGCTTTACTTACAACAAAACCTGGACGAAGTCTATTGATTTGTTGACTGATCTTTTTTGTGAGTTCGTTTTCGATTTGTAATATCTCACTGGCCTTTAAATAGTTTCTAAAAGTCTCATAAATAATTTGTTGATCCATAGCACTGCCTATAGTAAAGCCAACAGTTTGACCTTTGTTGTTGATGTACTTGTTTTCAGGAGATGTTGAAGGCATGGAAACCAAAGAATTATCTCTGGGATCTGTCACAAGCCAATCTGAATAAAAAAGGGCGATTTGCTCAATTGCTGGGTGAGCCCTTTCTCTTAAAAAACCCTTATCTAAGGTGTATTCATAATGATACCAATAGTGTTGCATCAGCCAACCTCCTGCACCAAAAAACCCTCCCCAATATGTTTGAGCACCCCTAAACCATGTCGGTGCCCACAAATCACTGGCATGAGGGATAACACTCCCTCTGAGTCCAAAACTATTTTGGGCAGTGCCATTACCGCTCTCAACCAATCGATCAATGAAACCGAATAGTGGTTCATTTAATTCATGAAGACCAGTGGGGTTGGCCAACCAATAGTTCATTTGTAAATTAATATTCAGGTGATAGTCAGCATTCCAAGGAGCTTTAATGTGATAATTCCAAAGTCCTTGTAAATTAGCGGGTAGTGTTCCTGGTCGAGACGAACAAATCAACAAATAACGACCATAGTCGAACAAGATTTGACTTAAGCCATTGTCAATTGATCCCTTTTTTATTCTTTCTATCCTTTGGTCAGTTGGGATTAACGCCAAAGCTTCATCAGGTTTCAAATCTAGCTGAGTTCTATTGAACAAGGATTGATGTGCTTCGATGTGTTGCTGTTCTATCTCTTGAGTTGAACTATTTTCAGCTCGGGCCAATTCGTCAGAGTTCTTCTTGATATAGTCTTGAGTGTAATAATCGGAATTGCTGGAAATATATAGGGTTAGTTTTTTTACACCACTTACTTTTAAATTATTATCTGTGGCTTCAATTTGTCCTCCCTTGTTTTGAGAAATCAACTGGGTCTCAAATTTCACTCCCGACAATATAGGTGTATCAATTGAGTTAAATCTACCCCCACGTTGTGTCACCTCTCCGCTCATGATAATCCTATTTTGACTACTTCTAACTGAAACAGTCTCAAATCCATTGTCCTCGGGTCGGTTCAGCCTTATTAGACCATTCAACCCATCCGGATGATTTGAACTTACCTCAACCACAATTATTTGATGGGGGTGCGAAACAAAAACCTTCTGTTCCACTTGATGACCTTCAACTTTATAGCTAGTTCTTGACAGCGCACTACTTAAATCCAATGAACGTTTGTATCCAGCAATGCTATCGTGCTCCCAGTCCATGTATAAGTCTCCTAGGGTCTGATGAGAGCGCGTAACCCATTTATTTGAAAATCTATTTACCCAGAGAGAATCTGCTGCTCCAGAATATCCATCAAATAAAAGTTTTCTAATTTCAGCTAAATCCTTACTATTTCCATGATTTGCTTCCCAGTCCAAGTTATCGGGCCAAAGAGAGTCATCATTTAATTGAATGCGTTCGTTTTTAGGGTTTCCAAAAACCATCACTCCAAGTCTACCATTTCCTAACGGCAATGAGTCTTCCCATTCATTTGCGGGTTGATCATACCAAAGGGTTTGATAAGTTTTGTTATCATTTATATTTTGAGAACAACCAATCGTACCTAGGGTT
>MDTB01074135.1_pt1 | contig 11564 bp, 10 predicted proteins | sample 811161 | NCBI WGS metagenome assembly MDTB01 (sample SAMN05326650, study PRJNA326480) | marine metagenome | isolation source: seawater | place: Mediterranean Sea | collected 2009
CAATTTTCTGATTTTAAATATTTAATAATGTTCGGGTTAATTATAAATATAGTTTTCTTGACTAATTCACATTTGGCATCAAGAATCACACGTCCAATTGAGCCTATTTTAATGATGTTATTTTTTGAGGTTTTGAGACAAAGTAAACAATTCAAAGTATCTAGCAATATTTCATTTATTGTAGCTCTAATGCCTGGAATGATATTCTTTTTACTGTATTTATTCTTATGAAGGTGCTTGTTTCATACAGAGTAATGCAATCTTGGAGACTGCCATTATTTAAAATGATCTCCGAAAGTCCAAGTATAGATTTGTTAGTTTTGACAAGTAAAGACTTCAAAGGGACCAAAGTAGTAAATGCTAAGCCCACAACAAAGATAAATTTTTGGAAAAAAATTTACAGCTTTAATATTTTTTTGAGAAGATCTTCTGGTAATTTTTGCTTACCAATAGCCCCAATGTTGCTTTTTCATATTATTAAATTCAAACCGGAGATAATCATTGTTGAAGGAATTTCAAACATTTTTAATAATTTCCAGTGCTTTATTTATGCAAAGTTATTTAATGTACCGATAATTCAGTGGGGGCTTGGGGAGTTGCCTAATAGAAGAAGAGGCTTTATGTCCAAACTAATTAAAAACCTTTTAACTTTTTATGAAAGGCAAAGCGATGCAGCAATTGCTTACAGCACGTCCGGAAAAGAATACTATTTGAAAGCAGGATTTCCAAAGCATAAAGTAATTACAGCTTTGAATGTAATTGATACAAATAAAAGAAAAGAAGAAATATTTTCTTTTCTTGAATCTAATAATTTTAATTCAATTGAGAAAGTTCCCAATAAGAGGAGTTTAATTTATCTTGGAGCGATCGAAAAAAACAAAGATTTGGATTATTTAATTGATTTGCATCAACGCTTGCTAGCAGATTTTCCTGAGCTTAATCTTGAAATTGTTGGTGATGGATCATTCAGGAAAGAAATTGAAAATGAATGTATTCAAGAAAATAAAAGGAATATAATTTTTCATGGAAATAAAGAGGGAGAAATTGCAAATATTCTCTGCGGTTCGAGTCTTTTGGTTTTGCCTAGTCTAGGAGGCTTGGTTTTTTCTGAAGCTTTAATTCATGGAGTGCCAATTATGTGTGGCCCAGCCGACGGTTCAGAGAAAGATTTTACAAAACATCAAAAAAGTTTATTGATGACAAATAAATTAAAAGAGGATCAAGAAAAATGGTACGAAGTCGCAAAAAATTATTTATTAGATGAAAAAAGCAGGAGATCTATAATTATAAATGGTTGTGAATTCATAAAAGCTAATGATATCAACTCCTATGCTGGAAAAATCGAAGATTTCTGCAAGTTTATTTTTAATGATCACAAGAAACATGCAAGCTTTAGTTAGATACCTTAGAAAAATTTATTGGCTTTTTAGAAGAAGCAATCTTTCTTTCGGTGATAGAACAAAAATTGGATCAAATTGCTTCTTCTCCAATAAGGCTCCTATTTTAATAGGTGATGATTTCTATTGCGGACCCAATTGCTATATTTCAGCACATCTCTTAGTTGGAAATAGAGTTTTGCTTGGAGGTTCCGTTGCCGTTGTTGGAGGAGATCATAAAATTGATACTCCATCCATCAATATTCAAGGCTATGGAAGAGATGAAATAAAAAAAACTCTCGTAGGCGATGATGTCTGGATAGGACATGGTGCAATTATTCTTCATGGTGTTCAAATTGGAGAAGGTGCAGTAATTGCAGCTGGCAGTGTAGTTACTAAAGATGTTGAGTCACTTTCAATAGTTGCTGGCAATCCTGCCAAACTAATACGGAAGAGGATCATTAAAGAAAATATTTAACCAACTTAATATTTTTCTAAAATATATGAAAATATGAAAATAATTATACAAGATCTAAGATCAGGGAAAACTAAAGCTGAAGAAATACCATGTCCATCTCCACAAAAAGGAGAAGTATTGATCAAGTCAAAAAATTCTCTTTTGTCTGTTGGAACAGAGAGAATGTTAGTTGATTTTGGTAAATCAAATTTAATTCAAAAAGCTCTTAGCCAGCCTGAAAGGGTAAAACAGGTTATTGATAAACTGAAAAAGGATGGAATCCTACCAACTCTTGAAAGTGTATTAAATAAATTGAACACGCCTTTACCTCTTGGATATTGTAATGCAGGAGAAATATTAGAATTAGGTTCAGGAGTAAATTCTTTTAAAATTGGAGATAGAGTAGTAAGTAACGGTCATCACTCCAATGGGGTGAGCTGTCCTGAAAATTTAGTTGCCAAAATACCTGATAACCTCACATTCGAAGAAGCTTCTTTCACCGTCATGTGTTCAATTGCTTTACAAGGCGTAAGGCTTTCCAAACCTACTATAGGTGAAACTTTTGTTGTTTATGGTCTTGGTTTGGTTGGTTTGTTGGCCGTCCAGATTCTCATTGCTAATGGATGCAGAGTTATTGGCATAGATTATGATGAGGAAAGACTTGAACTAGCTAGAAAATTTGGGGCGCAACCAATTAATTTAAATTTTGAGAAAAATCCAGTGGATTTTGTAAAAAGTCTTTCAAATAATAATGGAGCAGACGGAGTTCTTATCGCTACAGCAACAGAGAGCAATGATCCCATAAGCAATTCTGCAAAGATGGTCAGAAAGCTAGGGAGAATTATTCTGATAGGTGCGACTGGACTAAATATTTCTAGAGATGATTTTTATGAGAAAGAAATTACTTTTCAAGTATCTGCATCTTATGGTCCTGGAAGATATGATCCCACATACGAGGAAAAAGGAGTTGATTATCCTCTTGGATATGTTCGCTGGACAGAAAAAAGAAATTTCTTAGCCTCTCTTGAGTTAATTTCATCAGGAAAAATTGATGTAAAAAGCTTGATTTCTCATAGATTTAAATTTGAAGATTTTCAGGATGCTTATGATTTGATGGAAAATAAAACTCCTTCTCTGGGCATTGTTTTCAAATATGAAGATAACAATAAATTCCCCAAATCATTAGAGATATCTAATGATTTAAACAGTAAAAAACTTAAAAATACCAAGCCTAATTTTATTGGCATGATCGGAGCAGGAGAATATGCAAAAAAAGTTTTAATACCCTCCTTGGTTAAAAATAATGCCTATCTTCATACTATTGTCTCAAAAGGAGGTTTAAGTAGCTCAATTTCAGCTAAAAAATATAATTTTAATTTTGCTTCTTCTGATCCAAAGCAGATAATTGAAGATAAGGATATAAAGTCGATAATGATAGCTACTAGACATGACAGTCATGCAGAATTCGTCATTGATTCTTTAAATGCTGGGAAGAATGTTTTTGTTGAAAAGCCACTTTGCATAAATGATCTAGAACTTTCACAAATTAAACAAACATATCTTTCTCTAGAAAAAAAACCAGTACTAATGGTTGGTTTTAACAGAAGATATTCTCCTTTGATTAAAAGTATTAAGGATAACCTTGAAATTTCCAACGAGCCAAAAAGCATTATTATGACCATAAATGCAGGAAAAATTGAATCAAATAGTTGGATCCAAGATCAAGAGATTGGAGGCGGAAGATTTATCGGTGAAGGCTGTCATTTCATCGATCTTTTGATGTATTTAGTAAACTCTAAATTAGAAGATTTTTCAGTTGCTAAACTCGATACTAAGATCAAAGATACTGCTTCAATTTCTTTATCCTTTGAAGATGGTTCAATTGGAACGATTCACTACTTTACAAATGGTCACAATAAAATTCAAAAAGAAAGGATGGAAATATACTCAGGTGGGAAAATTATTCAATTGGATAATTTTAGATCCTTAAAGGCCTATGGATGGAAAGGTCTAAAAAATATAAATTTATTTAAGCAAAATAAAGGACAAAATGAATGTGTTAGAGCATTTCTTGATGCTTGTGAAGATGGCTTTAATGAAAACCCAATTGAATTTAATCAGCTTTTTTCTGTGCATGATATTTGTTTAAAAATACAGAATAGCTAGTTAATTTTTAATCTAAAAGTGAACATTCTTATTTTTTTTTTAAAATATTTTAATACCCTAAGACATTTGAAATTAATTCAAATAGTTTTTAGATTTAAACCAAAAAATATTCAAAGAATAAAAGTAAATCCAAGCCGAATTCATACAAGAGTTCATGAAGCCTCATCAATATACTTTATTAACAAAAAAGAATTGTTTAATCCTCCTGACGAATTTAATTTTTTAAATGTGAGCAGAAGACTAAATAGAATAGGTTGGAATAACCCTTCTATGTCCTTATTATGGAATTATAATCAAAATTATTTTGATTGGCTCATTTCGAAAGATCATATTAATCACGCAGAATTTAATCAAAAAATCATAGGTTCATGGATCAGAAATAATCCAGAGGGATCAAATATTTCATGGGATCCATATCCAACATCATTGAGAATAGTAAATTGGATCAAATACTTTTTAATTACCGATAAAAGAAATACTGAACAAATTTTAAGCCTTTATAGTCAATCTGCCTGGTTAAAAAGCAATATTGAATGGCACTTATTAGCCAATCACCTCATTTCAAACGCAAAAGCTTTAATTTTCTCAGGTTTATTCTTTAATTGCGAAGGTTCTAAAGCTTTTTTAAATAAAGGTATTAAGATTCTTGATCAACAACTACAAGAACAAATTCTTTTGGACGGCGGTCATTTTGAATTGTCTCCCATGTATCATTCAATCATTCTTGAAGATCTATTAGATATATTAAATATTTTTGATGTTTATTCTTACGAAAATCCTCTTTTATTAGATAAGATTAAGAGAAAAGCATCTTTAATGATTTTTTGGTTATCTAAAATGTTGATTACAAAACAAGATATTGCTTTTTTTAATGATTCTTGTGGAGGTATCGCATCGAAATTTTCTGAGTTGGAATCTTATGCAAATAGGTTAGGTTTAAATTATGAAATTCTTCACCAAAAAGAGAATAGTGATTCTGATATCTTTCATTTTAAAGATTCAGGATTTATAAGATTTGAAAATAATAAATTTATCTCTTTAATGGATGTCGGGGAAATTGGGGCATCTTATCAACCTGGACATGCTCATGCTGATACTCTTAGTTTTGAAACTTCTATATTAGGAAAGAAATTTCTCACTAACTCAGGAATTTCTACATATGAAGATAATTCAATTAGAAGTTTTCAAAGATCAACCATTTCTCATAATACAGTTGTTATAAATAATCAGAATTCATCAGAGGTATGGAGCTCATTTAGAGTTGCAAAAAGAGCGAAGCCTTTTGATCTTAATATTGATCATGAAAGAAATAAAATTTCATGTAAGCATGATGGTTATAAAAGAATCATAAGTGGAGCAATTCACTCTAGATCTTGGACTTATAAAAGAAATTATTTCTCTGTGGAAGATAGATTAAGCGGTAGCTTTTCTTCAGCTTCATGTTTTTTTTACTTCCATCCCGATTGGTCAGTAAAATTTCATAGGAACGAGATAGTATGCTTTTTGAATGAAATAGAAATTGAAATAAAAACAAATTCTAAAAGTTTTGAGCTCATCGATGCCCATTATTTTCCTGAATTCGGTAAAAAGGTAAAAAATAAATGTTTAAAAATAAACTTTGATCAAAACCATATTAAAACTTCTTTTGAACTCAAAGCATAATGCACATTCTTTTTTTATCAGATAATTTTCCTCCAGAATCAAATGCACCGGCACTGAGATCTTTTGAACATGTCAGAGAATGGGTAAAGTCTGGAGAGAAAGTAACTGTAATCACTTCTAATCCAAATTTTCCTGAAGGAAAAATATATAAAGGTTATAAAAATCATTGGTTTAAAAAAGAGATTGTCCAAGGTGTAGAAGTTATTAGAGTAAAAACTTTTATGGCAGCAAACAAGGGAAGCATACTAAGAGTAATTGATTTTTTATCTTTTATGATCATGTCTTTTTTAACATCTTTTTTTGTTAAAAAAGTGGATTTAGTTTTTGCTACAAGTCCGCAATTCTTTACAGCTGTCTCTGGGTGGTTAGTTTCTATTTTTAAAAAAAAACCTTTTGTATTTGAAGTAAGAGATATTTGGCCGAGTTCGATAAATGCAGTTGGCTTAATGAAAAAAAACTGGATATTTAATTTACTGGAAATAATTGAGCTTTTTCTATACTCAAAAGCTTCTTTGATAATTTCGGTCACAAATTCATTCAAGGATAATCTAATAAAAAGAGGAGTAGATCCCCAGAAAATAAAAATAGTCTTTAATGGCGCTGACAGAGAAAGTTTAGGAAAACTAATTAAAAAAAATAAAGACTTCGAAGAAAAGTTTAATGTGAAAAATAAATTTGTAGTTGGATATGTTGGAACCCATGGAATGGCTCATGCTCTTGAAAGCGTTATTGATACAGCTGAAAAGTTAAAAGAATATGATCAAATACGATTTCTATTTGTAGGAGGTGGATCTGAGAAAATGATGATTAATTCTTTGGTTGAACAAAAAGAACTTAGTAATGTTGTACTTTATGATAAGCAAAATAGGAAAGATATTCCTAAAATATTAGGTTTATGTGACATCTCTCTTATATCACTAAAAGATTCCGATTCATTTAAGGAAGTGATCCCATCAAAAATTTTTGAAAACCTTGCCCTAGGTATACCTATGTTAATTTCAGCACCAATAGGAGAAGCTACTTCATTAATTTTAGAAACAAGATCTGGAATTTTAGCTCATCCTGAAAACCCAATAGATTTAAAACACAAAATACTTTTGCTTTATAATGACGAATCGTTGCTCTTTCAGCTATCAAAATCTAGCTTGGATGCATCTTTAAAATATGAAAGAAAAAACCTTGCAACTATCCTCTTGAGTTATTTAAAAAAACTTTGATATGAAAAAAATTCTTGTTGTATTCGGAACAAGACCGGAGGCAATTAAAATGGCTCCAGTTATAAAAGAATTAAAGAAAAGTAAAAAGTTTCAAATATTCATCTGTGTGACTGCGCAGCATAGAGAAATGCTTGATCAAGTATTAGAAATCTTTGATATCTTGCCTGATTTTGATCTTAACTTAATGTCAAAAAAACAAGACTTATTTGATGTTACCTCAGATGTAATCTTAGGTTTAAGGGACATCATAAATGATCTTAACCCGGATCTTACCTTGGTTCATGGAGATACGACAACTGCAATGGCAGCAAGCCTTTCCTGCTTCTACTTACAACACAAAGTTGCACATGTAGAGGCTGGTTTGAGAACTTTTAATATCTTTGCTCCCTTTCCAGAAGAATTTAATAGGAGAATCGTAGGTATATTATCTAATCTACACTTCTCCCCAACTAAGGATAGTAAAAATAACCTAATAAATGAGGGTATAGAAAAAGCAGGTATATTTGTTACTGGTAATACCATTATAGATGCAATTCAATTCGTTCAAAAAAAAATAAATAAATCAAAAAAATTAAAAACTAGTTTAAGGGACTCTTTAGAGTCGTTGATTAATATTAGTTTAGAAAAAGATAACTACATCTTGATTACCGGTCATAGAAGAGAGAATTTTGGTTCTGGATTCAAAGAAATTTGCATTGCAATTAAAGAATTATCCAATAAGTATCCAGAATATTATTTTATATATCCTGTCCACTTGAACCCAAATGTTCAAGATCCTGTTAATAGCATTTTAAATTCAAGCCCTAATGTTAAATTAATACCTCCTTTAGATTATTTATCTTTTGTAATGCTTCTTAATCATTGCTATCTAGTCCTTACAGACTCAGGAGGTGTTCAAGAAGAAGCGCCTGGATTAGGAAAGCCAGTTTTAGTTATGAGAGATACTACTGAGAGACCAGAGGCCGTTCGCTCTGGAACGGTCAAGCTTGTAGGTTCCTCTAAGATAAAAATAGTTAAAGGAGTTTCTGATCTTGTGGAAAAAAAAGAGATTTATAAAAAAATGTCCAAATCACATAATCCTTACGGAGATGGAAAAGCTAGTAAAAAAATTAGACAAATTTTAGAAAAAAAAATAACGTGAAAAAATCTTATATAAATGGTTCTCCAAAAGAGAGAGTTTGCGTCATTGGCCTTGGATATATTGGTTTGCCAACATGCGGCTTGCTGGCATCGAAAGGATTTAGTGTTGAAGGTGTAGATATAAATAGAAAAGTTGTCAAGACAATTAATAGTGGTGGAGTTCATATAGTTGAACCAAAATTGGAGAAATATATACAAAAAGCTATAAAAACAAAAAAATTCAGAGCTCATACTGAAATACAGGAATCTGATATTTATATTATCTGTGTGCCCACACCTTTCAAAAAGAGAGGCAAAACACTTCAGCCTGACTTAAATTATGTTAAAAGTGCTGCGAATAGCTTAAGTAAAAAAATTAAAAAAGGTAACATGGTAATTATCGAATCTACTTCTCCAGTTGGAACAACTGAATTAATCCAAGATATATTTGAAAATAACGGCGTGGATACCTCAGAAATTTTCATCTCTTATTGCCCAGAAAGAGTCCTGCCAGGAAAAATCATGGAAGAGCTTGTCACAAATGATAGGGTCATTGGAGGTCTGAATAAAAAATCCACAGATAAAACAGCTAATTTTTATTCAAAATTTGTTTCTGGAAATTTACTTAAAACAGACTCAAAAACTGCTGAAATGTGTAAACTTGTTGAGAACAGCTTTCGTGATGTCAACATTGCTTTTGCAAATGAATTATCAATCATCTGTGAAAAAAATAATATCAATACGTGGGAATTAATTAAATTAGCCAATAAGCATCCTAGGGTTAATATATTACAGCCTGGCATAGGAGTTGGCGGGCACTGCATATCTGTAGATCCATGGTTCATAGTCTCCAAAAACCCCAAAGATGCTAGACTAATTGAAAGGGCTAGAAAAACTAATGATGAAAAACCAAAATGGGTCATTGATAAGATAAAGAAAATTATTAAGATGAAACAAAAAGAACTCAATAAATCACCATCCATAAGTATTTTAGGCTTAAGTTTTAAACCTGATATAGATGATTTAAGAGAATCTCCAGCTGTAATAATTGCAGAAAAGCTTCAAGAAAATGGTATAGATTTCAATGTAGTAGAGCCTAACTTGAAGAAAGTATCAAAATTTAAAAATGTTAGTATTCACAAAGCTATAAAATCATCTGATATTCTTTTACTGCTGGTAGGACATAAAGAATTTAAGAATCCAAAGATAAAAAAACTTCTAATCGAAAAAGATGTTTATGATTTCTGCGGCTTACTAAGTTGAAATAGTTAATGAGAATTATCAATACTTTTTTTCATTGGTACAATTCAAAGAATACTCTTTATATAAATAATCCGAAAGAATTTCAAATAGCTATTCATGATATTGCTTCTCAGAAATTTATTGGAGTGGATACAGAATTTACATGGAGAGATACTTACCTGCCTAAGCTAAGTCTTATTCAAATTTCAACAACAAAAAATATATATCTTTTTGATTATCTAGCCCTTAGAAATCTGGAGCCTCTCAAAGATATTTTTGAGAATACTCTTATTCAAAAAATATTTCATTCTGCTCGTGGAGATATCTCTGTTCTTAAAACCAGCCAAGACTGGAATATAGAAAATATATTTGATACACAGTTGGCTGAATCAATTTTAAGAAATAAAATTCATGATCAATTAAGTTATAAGAAATTGGTAAAAAAATATTTCTTTAATGACTTAAGTAAAAACGAGACAAATTCAAATTGGGACATCAGACCTCTATCTCAAAGTCAAATTAAGTATGCTGCAGAGGATGTTAATTTCTTAATAGAATTAATGAATATACAAAGCAAATTGCTTTGTAAACATAAAACCTTAGATCGATTCAAGGAGCTATGCTTAAAAGAAAAAGATTTAGGAGAGACAGAATTTTGTGTTCTCCGATTAAATAGATACCAAAAAAAACACAAAAATATATCTACTCTTGAAAAAGAAATTTTTATATGGAGAGAAAATAATGCGCTAAATCACAATATTCCCACAAATAATATCTGTAAAGAAAAAAATATAAAATTGCTTTTAAGTCTTGTAACGTCAAAGAAAATAAACGATTGTAAATGGATAATTAAAAAAGAGGCCATTTGGGATGATTTTGTAGAGAAATTTGGATGATTTACATTACGTTTATCGTATATATTTCTTTGGCACTTTTTATTGCTTTTCTAATTAGAAAGTTATTCAAAAATATATACTTAAAAAGAATGATGTATTCAGTTTTTTTAAGTTTATTTATTTCATTTTGGTTTTTGTATCCTGGAAGTAAGGATATTGCCCCCGTTTTTTCAATTTATTTAATTAACCTTTTAGAGTCTGAAAGTATTGTTCAAATGAGATTGATAAGACCTTTTCTTTTAGTTTTTATTCTGATTATGATTTTAGATTTTTTTTTATTTCGTTATAAATCTAAAAAGAAATGATTCCCATTTTGCGATCATCTGTATCGATTATGCCTATTTTATTCATTCCTTTTAACATTCCTGCGCATTCACCAGGATTAAATATGTAAGTAGCTTCAAAGATTTCATCTCTAAATCTATGAGTATGCCCATGAACTATAATATTTCCAGGTTTATAAAATTTGTCCTCAATGTCTTTTGGGTCATGAACAGCAAATAGATAGTTTTCATTAGATATTCGTATCTCTAACTTATCTTTAAATAGAAAATCTTTTTCTTCACATACTTTCAATAAATCTTCTTTTTCTCCTTGATCATTATTTCCAAAAACTCCTTTCAATGGAGCATGAAGTGCATCAAAAGCATATAAAGTCTTAGGAAGACTTATATCTCCAGTATGAATGACAAAATCTAAATTAAAAGAGTTAAAAAGGTCGCAAATTTTTGCGACATTTTTTAAATTATTATGAGTATCGCCTGTAAGGCCTATTTTCAAGACTTAATTAGTTTTTTCTAGAATATGAATACCACATGCAGTTCCCAAACCTATAACATGCGTCATTCCGATCCTCGCTCCTTCAACCTGCCTAGCTCCAGCTTCTCCTCTTAAATGAGTGCAAACTTCATATATATTTGCTATCCCTGTAGCTCCTAAAGGATGACCTTTTGATAAAAGACCTCCTGAAACATTCACGGGAACTTTACCACCAAGTTCAACATGACCTTCATCAATCATTCTTCCTGCTTCTCCATCCTTGCATAATCCAAGGTTTTCGTAATGCAACATTTCAGCAGTTGCAAAACAATCATGAAGTTCGACAAGATTTACATCTTCAGGCCCAATACCTGCTTGTTCATAGGCATCTTTGGCAGCTAATCTTGTGCAAGCATTTACATCTGGCATCACTAAATCTCTGTCAGTATATGGATCACTTGCCATAGCAGAGGCTCTTACTTTTACAGCTCTAGACATACCTAGTTCTTTTGCTTTCTTTTCAGAGACAAGAACTGCAGCCGCCGAACCGTCGACATTGACTGAGCACATAAGCTTTGTATTTGGATAAGAAATCATTTCTGCGTTCATCACCTCATCCAATGGTGTTTCAATTTGATACATAGCCTTTGGATTCATTGTTGAATGATGA
>MDTB01132151.1_pt1 | contig 11564 bp, 9 predicted proteins | sample 811161 | NCBI WGS metagenome assembly MDTB01 (sample SAMN05326650, study PRJNA326480) | marine metagenome | isolation source: seawater | place: Mediterranean Sea | collected 2009
ACCATCAATTTCGGCCGCTTCATATATATCAGAAGGAATAGATTGCATACGCGCTAAAATAAAAAGAAATGAAAGTGGGAAATATCGCCATACCTCGAAAAGGATTACCATTGTTAAAGCAAGTGGAAAGTTGAAAGAGAAACCAAAAATTTCTATTCCTACAGTTCTTTGGCCAAAAAAATTTATTGGGGTCGATACTACATCCATCTGGATAAGCATAGCATTAAGCGCACCTGAAAACGGATCAAGTAATACTATCCAGCTGAAAGCTACAGCGATTACAGGAGCTACATAAGGGAATAACATAAGGCCTCTCACGATTGGCCTACCTGGAAAACTTTTCTGCAAAATTAATGCTGCAAAGACTCCAAACAGCAATGCACCTGCGGTACCAAAAACGGTGTAATAAAAAGAGACCTTTAAAACATCCCAAAATTCTGTTGCTGAGAAGACTTTTTTAAAGTTCTTTAGCGTAAAATCTAGAGATGTGAGCACATTGTAAGTCTCAAACTTTGTTACTGGAACACTGTCTTTTAAAACCTTTTTCAAATGTGAAAATTGTGTATCAGCTTGGACCTCGATTTCAATTCTCCCTCGGCTCTTTGGATCAAGTTTGCCAAGGTCGCATACCAAAAGATTTTTTTGTTTTTGAGTTTTATCAAAGACAGAACAGAGAGGGTCTAAATTTTTTATGAAAAGACCATTGGGTAAATGGTCACTGAATTCTACTGACGTGAGAGGGTATTTTACTGATGAATTGCGAAAGCGATATTGAATTTTTGCACTGTCGCCTGCTTGTTCAATATTGCCACGGAGCTGTTCTTTAACGATTAGTGTGGGTGGTCGAAGGTCTGCTAAAGTTATAGGCTTCACGGAGATCCAGAAATTAGCAGTAAGTGGTAACATTACAATTGAGAAAACAAGAAGAAAAGTTGGCAGTAGTAGGCCATAAGCAAGCCGTTGCTCACGGCGTGCCAGAGTTCCCTTTCCTCTGCGCATCGTGCTACTCATCGTTAACTTTTCCACATTACATTTAAATTAAGAAGGCAGCCATATTGCTATGGCTGCCTCTAGTTAATTTACTGCACAGTTGCAAGTTCAGTGTTTAGTTTCGCAACAGCATCAGCTGAGCTGATTTCATCGTCAATATATTGCCGAACTACGCGATTGATCACCTGAGAGTTAATGATCTTTGAGGCTAGCGAAAGTTGGCCTTCTTTTACACCCCAGCGATCAGCTGTTTCAAGTCCGGACACGATTTTGCGAATGGTTCCCGAATCGTACAGGTCTGAAAGAGGTGCTTTGCGGTCTACGCCAACGGGTAATTTTGACCAAGCATTGATATATTTTGCTGTGTCAAAAGGTTCTCCCCGCCGCACTGGAAACTTGCCTTCCGGCGCAATAGATAGAGTTGCGGTATAGCCATCTTTCATAGAGTAAGTCACAAATTCAGTAGCGACTTCTGTATTAGCATCGCTTGTTACTCCAAAGTAACGAATATCGGCCCAAGCTGCTCCTGCTGAATTTGATGGTCCACCAAATGTGGTTACAATACCAGTTTTGGATGCGAGTTCAGATGAAGTTGGGTCATCATTTATTGTTGGTGGTGCTGAATCTCTAAGGCCTGCCAATTCGTCAAGAATAAATGGAGACCATATAATCATAGCGGCTTGTCCAGCAAAGTATACTGCACGTGATTGCTTCCAAAACAATTCACCAGGTGGTGATGCCTTGGCTATTTTCTTGTAGAAATCCAGCACTTCGGTGGTTGCCTTTTCGTCAAGCTCAGCAAAACCATCAGCATTTACAGGGGAGACGCCGTTAGCAAGAAACACATGTTCCAAAACTTGGCTCATGAAGTTCTCATCTACTTTATTGGGGGCAACGAAACCATACATTGATGGCGGATTATGAAGTGCATCAACAGCAGCTACTATGTTAGCGTAACTGTTTGGCGGAGCAAGGCCGGCAGCATCAAATAGATCTTTTCGATAAACAACCATCTGCGTCCAGCCATCAACAGGTACAGCAGCAGTCATACCATCAAATTGTGCCATTTCTATTGCGCCAGGAGCGAAAGTTCTTTTCATCAACGAATCTACGATATCGGAATTAGTTTCAACGTCTAGAATGCCTGCTTCTGCCCAGGGCAACACATACTGCAGGGTATGGTATATTACATCAGGTAAATCACCTGCTGCGAAAGCAGCCGTTGTGCGAGTGCCAAGCTCTTTTTCTTCAACGGGTATTACCTCTACAGTATGCCCAGTTCTCGCATTAAAAGCTTCTGCCATTTCTTGTTGTTTTGCGAGACGTGCTGGTTGATTTTCAGTTGTCCAAAAGCGAATTGTATCCGCATTGGCGGCACTCATCACCATGGCAGAAAGTGCCATAGAGACGGCCGTTATGTATATTGGTCTCATGATTCAATTTCCTCCAAAAAAATTAGTTTATGGTTTGCCGGAGTCTTTCCGGATTGGTGGCCAAGTGCTCAATGGGGCATTGGCCGTTTCCCGCCGAACTAAAGAAGCACGGACGAGTTCTTGGTTGTTAAGCGGTAAACTGCCGCTCTCAACAATGTTTAAAAGCATTTGGGCCAACTTTTCGCCGGCCAATTTTAATGGTTGGTGCATGGTTGTCAGAGGTGGGTCAAGCCAAGCTCCTAGCTCTAATCCATCATAACCAATTATGGAAACCTCCTGACCTGGGCGAATACCTTTTTCACGAAGCGCTTGCATTGCCCCAATTGCCACAACATCTGAGATGCAACAGACTGCAGATGGAGGAACTTCAGCTTCGAGAAGTCGTTGCATTGCTTCCTTTCCACCATGAAATGTCAGCTCAGTCATTTCTTCATAACTGAGCGGAACTTTTATTCCGCTCGACTTTAGCCCACGCAGCCAGCCATTTTTCCGTTGTCGCGCAAAGTTATAGTCTTTTGGTCCACCAATGTGAGCGATATGCTTATGTCCAAGTTTAACAAAATGAGTAGTCATTTCAAAAAACGCTAGCTCGTTATCTACGTCGAGCCAAGCTGACTCCTTGCTGTCAGATGACCTGCCATGTGAAACAAAAGGGACGCCCAATCGCTTAAGCAATGTAAAGCGATGGTCATCGCTGAGAGTTCGAGTAATTACCAAACCGCTTATGTTACGAGTGCGTGCGATTTTTTTAAAAATTCTTATTTCTTCGTCAGGAGTTTGTGGGGCAATAACGCATAGGTCCCATCCATATTTTCCTAGGGCTTTTGCTATGCCAGCCATCAACTCATTAATGAACTGACCGGTGATTTGATTTGATTGGATTGGCATCACATATCCAATTGTTTCTGATTTGCCAGAAGCAAGTCGTTTTGCATGAATATTGGGCTCATAATCCAGTTGTTCGGCCATTTTTCGAACAACAGTTTTGGTTTCAGCAGAAATATCTTTGTAATTATTAAGCGCACGCGAAATTGTGCTCTCAGATAAATTCAGCCGTTCGGCTATCATTTTTAGGCGTGTTGGCTCTCCCATCCCAAGATCGTCTCCGAAAGCGCTTTCAGAGTCAAACGAAAACGCTTTCGGTTATGTGGCAGATAAGTTAGATTGGCAACTTGGTTATTGAGAGTGTTTTTGCGAAAATTTTTTTTGTGCACTTTTAAGTCAAGAAGCAACTGGTATCAAAATAATGATCAATCTTGAAAACTGGTTAATAAATCAGAATGATTTTTCTGCACTTCGTCTCAACACAGCAATAGATGATGATGCTCGTCTTTGTCGCGCTTGGCTTCTCCAGGGATGTGAAAACCATGCCGACTATGAAAATGCGAAACAACTAATACAAAATACTGAGATTTCTGCGGCATCTGATTTTCTTTCCTTAACTCTCTCTACACTTGAAAGATTCCTGGAAGGTGAAGCTCTAGCCCCTTGGAAAATATTTTGCCCATCGGCAAAGGAAGCGAGTTCAGATGCTGAAGCTATGGCTTATGAGATTGAAAAAAGACGATATCTGTCAAATGTAAAATTACCTAAAGCGCCAATTAAAAAGCCAGCACAGGAACTTCTATTAACTACCAACGCTCTTCTTTCACCCCCCATTGACCCGGAATCACCAAATATTCCTCAAGAGATTAAGGCTGAGGCAAGGCGGTTTGCTCTTTCACCTCAAACTTTTTGGTATGATCATCCAATTCACTTAGATTCTAGTCTAGAAGAAAATGAAATACTCTATGGGCTTTCCGCTCTTGATAGAGCGATGGCATTTGAGGTGAAAACTGGATTATTAGGAGAAAATGAGCGCCTTGATGTTGTTATGTCAATTTCTGTTACCCATGAAGGAATGGAAAATCTGGCTCTTTGCTATTTAAAGGCACTTATACAGCGGCATTTAAAGTTACGGCATTTACGTGTGTTTCTGTTTGATGAAACACGCTGTCAAAAGATCATCAAATGTCTTTGCTCTGGAGATACAGCAACTCTGCATGTTTTTGGTGTCAATGGCTCTTATGGAAGGCATTACAGTTTTCTAAAAGCTGTCCTTCTGCTTTGGCAAATGACCATAAACCCTTACGCACGGTTTACTTTTAAGTTTGATCTTGATCAGGTTTTTGACCAATCAAAACTTTTGTCTCACACAGGAAAGAGCGCACTAGCTGCGATTTGTAATCCTATTTGGGGAGGCAGTGCTTTAGATCGAGACGGTTGCAACGTTGACCTTGGTATGTTAGCAGGCGGCCTTATAAATAAAGAAGATTCCTCGAAAGGATTATATGTTCCTGATGTAGAACGTCCTGGCCATAATCCTTACTCGAACCAGTTAGATTCGCGGCGTATATTTTGTCCGCAATGGCCACAAGCTATCTCAACAGAAACTGAAATTTTACAAGAAAAGAGAGCATATCAACGTATTCATGTCACTGGTGGGACGACAGGCATTACTGCAGAGGCGATAAAAAAATGGCATCCATTCACACCAAGTTTTATCAATCGCGCTGAAGATCAGGCGTATGGTTTATCTGCCTTGACTAAGGAAGGCTATCTTGGCCATCTTCATGCGAATGGACTGATAATGCGGCATGATAAAGGAATGTTTGCAACTCGTTCAATTCAAAATGCGCATGACGGAAAAATGATAGGTAACATAGAAAGGCTACTCTTATTTAGTCACTATGCTAAATTTCACAAATTAGGTTTCAACAATGTACAAGACCACCTTTGGCCGTTTACCTCATGTTATGTGCACCCACACGCTGTTGGACTTTCCGGATTGATTTTTGCGTTAGACGGCGCTGTCCAAGGTGGTCGCTTTGTTGCGCAGGGCGCGCCTAGATTGAAGAATTGCTTAAATTTTTGCCAATATAAAATCAAACATCAATTTGATTTTGAGGAATCTGGTTGGGAAACAGTTTATAATTGTCTAGCAAGCCAAACTAATGCCTCCGGTGAACTTTTAGATTTAGTAAAGGATTCCTTAGTTACAGGTGGCGGTTAAATTTAATTCAGTTAGCGCTGTCTGCCCCCTGCCTAAGAATAGCTAATTTTGCCCATGCAATTTCCGGATCAACAGCCCCAAAGCCGGCGAAGGTGCCAAATCCGCAATCTGTCCCTGCCATGACGCGATCAGGACCAAATACAGATGTAAACCTTTCCAGCCTTTGCGAAACCACATCCGGGTGTTCCACAAAGTTGGTTGTGCTGTCCAGCACACCTGGGATCAGGATTTTATCTGCGGGCACTTCATCTGCTCGTGCTTTGAAGACTGTCCATTCATGTGCATGGCGTGGGTTGGACGTTTCAAACAGCACATATCCCGCATGTGTTCTCATTAATGTGGAAAACACCTTATCCATAGAAATATCGCAAATATGGGGCCCTTCATAATTTCCCCAACAAATATGCACCCTAATCTTCTCCTTAGGCAGTCCCGATAAGGCATGATTGAGGGCCGAAACATGGCTGTCAGCAACACCAACAAATTCATCATCACTCATTTCTTCAAAAAGCATATGTCTGGACAGAGCTAGGTCAGGGCAATCAAGCTGAAGTTCAAGGCCAGCTTCGATGATAGCCTTGTATTCAGCTTTCATCACTTCTGACAGTGCTTCCAGATAGTCCTGGCGGCTGGGGTAGTAATCATTCTGCAAAAACAGCGAAATCACTCCAGGAGAGGCTGCGTTCATAAAGCCTCGCTCTACACCATTTGCGGCCATAGCAGTTTTCAGATTGGCAATATCTTTCTCAAGCTCGCCATTATCCAAAGGTTTAATAGCGCCAGTGCACATGGGCCGGGCATAGGTTGGCGTGCCACCACTGTCAGCTAGGCGTTGAAGGAAACCAGGAAATTGTTTCAGATCTGCTGGCGCATTACGCGGGCTATCACCCGAAAATCCGGAGTAGCGATCTTTCACATAGGTCGCATAAGATATCTTGGATGTCTCACCATCACTGACCACATCAATGCCAGCCTCTTTCTGGCGTCTAACCAGCATATCGACATGAGCGGTCATGGTTTCATCAAATAGCATTTGATCAAAAGGCTTATTCTGCTCTTTAGCAAAAAGAAGGTCGGTGACGTCTTGTGAGCGCGGCAGTGAGCCAACATGAGTTGTTTGAATTCTGGCCATAAGTTTAGCTCCTTTGCCACCAGGTGGGTCCAGCAGGGTCATTTGTATTTTGTATTCGGTAAAATGCGGCTTCGCCTGACATTGCAGGAGTTACATCAAAACCTGTATTTGGCTGAAGAAAAGCTGTATCCCCGGGCCCGATATGGCTGTCATGCTCGTTGTGATTCAAACGCCAATAGCCCTTCACAGGTATAAGTACATTATAAAAGGGGGTTGGCGCTATGGGTCCGGCTGATTGCCCCGATACAAAATCTACTGTAAATCCTGGCCGGTCAAAAATCTGCCCATTCTGGCCAATCACCTCAATTGGTCCATCAGCTGACAGAGCCAGAAGATCCAAATAGCGGGCAACCCAGCGTGGGATTACTTCATACACCGCTGGTTCCGCCATTAACGCCAGATGCTCGTCTGTCATCAGCGGCATGGGGGCAACATTTTTGGGCAACGTTTCGTTTTTTTTGTTATCATAAAGCTTCCCATTTTCCCCCAGAACAAGGCCATGATCCTTCGCATACTCAATTACTTGTGGTGCCCAGATGACCCCCCCACCAGCATCATCGCCGCCTAATATAGCCATTATCATCCCATAGTCTGAGCCAATATTTTCAAAGCCGCGGAACATACCTGTGGGGATATTGAATATGTCGCCTGCCTCAAGAATAACCTCACCTGTTTCACCCCAGCGTCCCCAGAAAAACCGCCACCGGCCAGAAAGAACAAAAAAGACTTCTGCTGTTCTATGTGAATGAAGCGAATTGCGACATTTGGGCGGCTGGCCAGCTGCCCCAATATTAAAGCCAGGTGTATCTTTAATATGGACATGTTGGTCAGCAGCTTCAGATACGCCGCCGCCAATAATAGTGAAATTTTCCTTTTGATTTGAACCAGGGGTATGCGCATCAATAAACGCTGTGCGGCAGGGCACAAGTTCAGCATACCGAACAATTTGGACAGGCTGGGTCATGACAAGTCTCCATTATGAAGGTGGATTTGTTTCCAGATGGCTACGTCATCCAATAAAGTATATTCACGGCGTAAACCCCAGGGGCCAAATTCTGCATGGCTGATTCCCATGACATAAACATCAGCACCGCTTGGAGCGCCAAATCTCCCAGCCCCTTCATGTTTGCCTGACAAGGACCATCTGATTGCAGCCCGTGGCGGCATCATCGAATCATTTCGACCAATCTGATGATGTATAGTAAACTGCGCAGATGGAAAACTGGAACGTAATCCTACCCAGAATGCTGTGATATCCGGCTTGCCTATAGCTGTTTGGTGACAGGGATAAGCCCCAATAGCGGCTCGGTCATAGCGCGCATCAATCACAGACAGGTCTCCAGACATGATTGCGCTTAGGTTTTCCGCATAGGTCTGACCCCATTCATCATTATTGCCGCTGCCCTGATAAGGGCCAGTCATGTCACTATCTTCGCTGAAAGGTTTCATACATACGTTTGGTCCGCCCTCATCAGCTATTTGCTGGCGCGCGTAATCTTCCGCTGTCCAGCCAAGCTGCTGCACAATAGCGCCTAAGTCCCTTATCAGCCATTCATCATTGATCTGGTTGTTTTTGGCGTGACAATCGGCAATGACGCGATAGATTAACTTTGTTCCTGTTGCCTTTCCAAAAACACCATTACCGCTATGGGTTGCCGTGGATAAGATCCGATGAGAGGATAACATGCCTTTCTCTGGCGTGCCTGACCAGATCACATCTTCTCCTAATAGCTGACGATCAGTAAATTCATCCAGTGTGGCATAGGTGGCCTTTATGACCGCCTGATTGCCAATAACAACACTGGCTGGTGATCTCACAATGATGTCATCTGAATAGTAATGCTTTAGTGAGTCAACGCCGCGTTGTTCCCAAATCTCATGAGTAATCCCTAAAATATAATCGGGAAATGTGTTGAATTTTGGATCATACCCCTGCATCAGATACCTTCCTTAGGTTTGTGCTGGAACTTCTAATTTTCAGCTGTCCTGAGACGGTAATCTGAAGTGGTTCTGTATCATTGTCGCTCATATGATGGATCAGAAGATGAACAGTATTCTCAACCATTTCATCAGCAGGTTGACTGAATGATGTTAGATCATAACTTGGCCATCGTGCAGGCGGCGTATCATCATAGCCAACAACAGCTATATCAGTAGGCACTTTTAGCCCCGCTTCATGACGCAATACATCCATAACAACAAGTGCCATTGCGTCATTTGCAACAAAGATAGCTTCTGGCCGGTTTTCTGCGTCCAGCAATAATTTTGCGGCCTCATAAGATTGCTCGGTGCGAAAGTTTCCAACAGCCCTAAAGCCTAATTTCAAACCATTTTCTGCTAATGCGGCAGTAAATCCGGCCTCTCTGTCACGTTGGGTAGACGCTCCTTCCCAGCCTGCTATATAGCCAAAGCTCTGATAGCCCTGTTCCATGAGGTGATGCGCAACTTCTCTCCCCCCTTTCACATTATCTGTTGTTACAGACGAGAAGCGAGACTGCCCCTGAACTCTATTGAATTGCACGATGGGGATGCCTTCAGACTGGCACCTGTCAACCAGTTCTGATGAAAGCGCTACGGAAGCGGTCACAATGGCGTCAACCTGATATTCCAGAATTTCTTCAACAACATTATCAATATTTTTGGCTGTCTGTGCAGCCATGAAGATCAGCACATGATAGCCTTGTTGCTGAAGGGCCTTTGATAATTTTTCTAAAACATCCGGATAGAAGTAATTATCCAGATAAGCCACTACCAGTCCAACCATATAAGACTTGCCTGTCAGCAAAGAACGGGCCAGTCTGTTTGGTCGGTACCCAAGCTGTTCAGCTGCCTCTCTGACTTTGGCAGATGTCTTGGCTGATGCTGACGCTCCATCTGTAAATACGCGGCTGACCGCAGACTGACTTACACCTGCTAATCGAGCTACATCTGCAGAGGTTGACCGCCCAGATAATGGGGGCCGTGACGTAGGTCGCTCTCGCATTAACGGGCCTCCCTATCATTTTGTGCAGAAACATGTGGACGTGCAGCGGCAAGTTGCTGCATGCGAGCCATCACATCCACACCTGTTTGTGCCCACATATCCAACAAATCGACCAACACCCAGTTTTCACGAATAAAGCCATTTTCAAGCCGCCAAAAATCAAGTGAACGCAATGTGATCTTCTGGCCTGTTGGGGCAATGCCCAGCCAGCCTTGACCGCTCAGCGTCTGTGTCATGTTTGGCCACCCTGTTAGTGCAACATAAGCCCCTTCTGCAAAAAAATGCTTGCTGACATCATCCGGATGTTGGCCTCGGTCTGGCATAGCGTCCAAGAACGGGGTCTGATGCCAGTTTCTGAAACCCTCTATGCCGCGGCTGCTACCAATTCCAGATGGACCATACCAGTTAAAATGAGGGTGCCAGTATTTTTCCATCTCCATGATCTCAGGCCCGCCTTGCGCTGGGTATTTTTGCATTGCAGATAACATATCGATGACATGCTGACGGCTGGCGGCAGACTGATCTTCAGTCACCTCTTTTGCCGTTAGCCCGTCCTGACTAGCTGGTCCCGGTACATGCCACTCATGGCCAAGTGAAAAGCCCATTGGCCAGACATTTGCTTGCATCATAAGACATGGCAAATCCCATATGACGTGCATTTCTGTTATCTGTCCGTCAGTAAAGCAGTAAAACTCATGATACCGGACAGAGGCTATGTGTCCGGTTGGCGGGATGTTCAGAAAAGGCATCATGAACCGACCAACATAATGTCCGGCGCAGCCAACCCAATTTGCGGCGTTCTGGTCTGAACCGGATATACAGATCATATCCCGGCGTTCCACATCAGGCAGGGCATTGTTAAGCGGGGCAAACAGTTTATCATAAATCTGATCAGCGGCTACATCACCAAAGGGATGGCAGAGATGACATATCGCATCACGGGCTAGTATTTCACGTAAAATGCTCTGAACAGCCTTTTCATCAAAATCATATAAAGTTTTGCAAAAGACTTTTATCGCTGATTTGTTCTGCTGATGGATCAAGGTCACGATTCACCCCCATCAAGAAACGGTGGCGACTTGCGGCCCTCATCAAAAGCTTCCCAACCTTCACCGTCAAAGCAATCTATTCCTAACTGTGCAAGGACATATGGGAAATCAACCATGACCCAGTTATCTACAATCTTGCCGTCAACAACTTTCCAGAAATCCATATAGCGGATTTCAACTTGTTTTCCTGTAGGCGCAATCCCCATAAACGGGCCGGAATGAACAGCTTCCTGGCGTCCAAATGCGGCAGCCCATTCACCCATATATAAACGAGCCTCATCTATGCAAACCTTATCTGAAAAGGCGGCCTGAAAGGGGCGTTGCCAATTATCCTGAAATTCACGCAAACCCTTCTTATGGCCACAGCCTTGATTCCCTATCCACCGGAAACTGTCAGCAAAAAATGCTCCAATATCATCAATACGGTGGTCATTCAGGCCATCAACCATACCTTCGATTACACGCCGCGTGTCGTCAGTTTTTGATAAATCTGTGTCGCGACTGAGAATAGCCTGTTCAGGACGAGAGCCTTTGACCATAAAATTACCCCTTCACAGCTCCAGCGGTCAGACCAGAGACAATCCGGCGTTGAAAAAACATTACTAGAATAAACAGGGGAGCTGTTGCAGAAACGACGGCTGCAACAGCAAACATCACATTGCCTTCAGTATAAGTGGTACCCAAGAAGGCAGCAATTTTAGGCACCATGGTGCGGTTGTCCTCAGATAAAAGCATTGAAGTTACTGCGAAGTCATTATATGCCAACAGAAACGAAAACAGGCCAGTAGTGATAACTCCTGGCCACATCACAGGAATGATGACAAACCTGAAGGCTTGAAACTGGGTACAGCCGTCAACTTTTGCACTTTCATCCAGATCTTTGGGAATGCTTTGAAAAAATGAATGAAGCATCCACAAAGTAAAA
>MDTB01155374.1_pt1 | contig 11564 bp, 10 predicted proteins | sample 811161 | NCBI WGS metagenome assembly MDTB01 (sample SAMN05326650, study PRJNA326480) | marine metagenome | isolation source: seawater | place: Mediterranean Sea | collected 2009
GCGGGTAAAGGGAATCGAACCCTTACATCCAGCTTGGAAGGCTAGCGTTCTACCATTGAACTACACCCGCAAAATCCAAACTTAACTCGCTCATGCTGTTTAGCGCTTTAAGTATGGTGGAGGGGGAAAGATTCGAACTTTCGAAGACCGAAGTCAACGGGTTTACAGCCCGCCCCATTTGACCGCTTTGGTACCCCTCCAATTTTTCTTTAGGGATACCCACTAACTTAAAAAGCATTCAACAACAAGCGTTTTATAAGCATTTGTACAACAAATGCAATAAATCATTTTGCGTTAAAATATGCTAATTATTTGAAAAAAAACGAATATTTTTATGAAAAAAACCACTTTTTTAATAGTTGGAAGGCATGCTGTAATAGAAGCACTTAAAAACCCTAAAAGAAGAGTTCATCGCTTATTTATTACAGAGGATGCGTTAAAAAAATTAAATAAAGACAATCAAAATGTAAATTTAGTCAAAAAAGTTCATGTTTTTTATAAATCTAAGAAAGAGATAGATAACTTATGTGGCAAAGAAGATTTGTCTCATCAAAATATTGTAGCTGAGATTGAGAATTTTGATGAGATTAACATTAAAGAATTTTTAAATAAAAATGAAAAAAAAAACTTAAATTTTTTAGCTTTAGAAGAAGTTTCAGATCCGAGAAATATAGGTTCAATAATTAGATGTGCTATTAGTTTCAATATAGATGGTTTAATTGTTAAAGAAAGATCATTTCCATTTAAAAGTAAACTATTATTTAAAAGCGCAAGTGGAGGAATGGAACATTTAAATATATTTAAAGTATCTAATATAAATACAACATTAAGATTTCTTAAAACTAAAGGTTTTTGGATAAGTGGTTTTGATGCAAAATCAGATAAAGATTTTACAGATAATAAATGGCCTGGTAAGAATGTTTTATTATTTGGATCAGAGGGTTTTGGTCTTAATAAAAATACAGTAGTTAATTCAGATTTTTTATTCAAAATTAAAATTAACAAACAGATGGAAAGTTTAAATATAGCAAATTCGGTTGCCATAGTTTGCCACCATATTAATAAAGTTATTAATAATAAAAAAAATTGATTGTATTAGTTTTTTAGTATATTTAAAATGATTTAAAGCCCTCATAGCTCAATTGGTAGAGCAATTGATTTGTAATCAATAGGTTCGCGGTTCGAGTCCGTGTGAGGGCACCAATGTTATTTTTTTTCAAATATTTTTTTCAAATCTCGATTAAATTCATTTTTTTCTTTTAATATTTTTTTTTTATAACTTTTAAAGTTTTTTAACTCGTCTTTATAATTATCAAAAATCTTTAGAATTTGAAATTTAATTTTAATTAAATTTTTGGAATTCTCCGTAAATTTATATTTATTTTTAATAGGAATATCGTAATTATTTTTAGCGCTCCCTCTTCTATTCGTAATAATGCAATTGTCATATAAAGCAGCTTCTCTTGGCATTCTATCTTTGCCAGGATGATAACCAAAATCTAAATATATTTTTGTTTTTTTAAATATTTTTATAATTTGTTTATCATTAAAGCCTGTTAGTTTAATCATTTTAAAATTTGCAATTTTTTTAATATTTTCTATGAAATCATTGCTTTTATTTGAGTAACAAATTAAATTTTTTTTATATTTTGAATTATTATTTCTATTTTTTAATATTTCAAATCTTTGAAAGTCAGATAAATAATTTAAATTATTAAAATGTTTTTTTAAATATTCTTTCGCATAAATTGATTGAGTAAGATGTAAGTCTATTTGACTTAATTCATCTTGATTTTTTAAATTTAGGTATTGGTAAATATACTTTAAGTAATCATAATAAGTTACCATACCGAAATAATAATTAGTCATTTTATTAAATAATTTTATAAAATTAAATGGAACTTTAATTAAAGACCTAGAAAGTTTTTTAAAGTCATGTCTAAATTTATATCCTAAGAAATTATCAACACTTAACCACCAAAGAATTTTTTTAATTTTTTTATATTTAAGAGAATGTTTTAAAAATATATATTGCTCTGGAATTATAAGAATATTTTGAGAGTTATCTTCAATGTAATTTGAGAAGCCTAATTTGTGTTTTTCAAATTTTTTATGTACTGGGTTAGACTCAAAGTTTGGCAAATAAACCATTGAAGTATTAATCTTAAAGATTTTTTTAATATTGATTGCTATTTGATGAAGTAATTCAGGCCCACCTGTAAAAGAATTAGCTGGTGCCATAATGTAAATTTTTGTTTTTTTTGTTAAAGGTATTCTCTTCATTTCCAACCATATTTCTTTAAAGAATTAAAACTTATAGAAATAATTGACTTTAAGTTGTTGAAAAAATTTAAATTATTATATCTTTTATTAATTTTCCATAAACTTAAAATACTTTTAAACTTGTTAGAGGATCTGCTATCCTTATTAATTCTATAATAAACAAATGTTTCATTTATTTTAAAAGCCATTGATCCATTCTTTAACAAATCACACTTAAATAAATAATCTTCATGATTAACCATTTTAAAATTTATATTTTCTAACAATTTTCTATTAATAATTATGGATGATGTGCTCATTGAGGAATGACTTAAAAATTTTTTATAATCAAAAAATAAGGGCAAGTTGGATTTCTTCATTTTTTTTAGGTTATCATCAAAAAAAAATTGGAAATCTGTGTAAGTAAAATTATAATTATTCTTTAGCATATTACTTACTTGTTTTTCTAGTTTGTCTTTTGGCCACATATCGTCGGAATCCATGAAAGCTAAAAATTCAGATTTAGACTCTTTAATTCCAAAATTTCTGCAAAAGGAAGGTCCTTTGTTTTCTTTTAAATTAAAAATTTTTATATTATCAAATTTTTCGTATTTTTTTAAAATTTGAGATGAATTATCATTCGAGTTGTCATCAATTAAATAAATTTTCCATTTTTTATATGTTTGATTAATAATAGAATTTAAACATTCATCTAGATATTTAGCTTTATTAAAGTTTGGAATTATTATATCTATTATTGGTTGATCTACCATAAAGATTGTAGTTAGTAGTAAGTCGACTTAATTATGAAAAAAATTGAAGGCAATTTAAAAACTTTTTTTATTAAATTAATAGCTGTTACTTTTGCTTTCATAATAATTATTAATGTTATTTATAATACTTTTTTAGCAGAAAAATTAGATGTTTTAAATAAACTTTCAAAAATTGATAAAAATACTGCAGAAGTAATTAAAGATAAATTACGATCAGAATTAAGAAGTGGCCTTGAAAAAGATCGTATATTGACAAAAGAAGACGCCGATTTAATAAAAAGATTTCTAGATAAAGTCTCGTCAGAACTCAAATAAGATCTAAAATTGAATAATTTTTTAAAACTGATTTCAAAAAATGAAGAAAAAATTAAAGTTTTATTCATTCTCTATGCAATATATTGCTCAATAAAAATAGGCGTCTCTTGGGATGAAAAATACTATCAAATAATAGGTAAAATAAATTTAGACTATTTATTATCATTTGGAGCTATTGATGAAAATTTTTTTTCAAAATATCGCTATTCTACTATGTATTGGTCTCTTGCAAGTTTAATTAGTCAAATAGCTCCTCAAAAATTTAGTATTGAAATCTTTCACTTAATCAATACTTTTTTTGGTTTACTGACTATCGTCGGTGTATATCAAGTAATAAAAAAAATATTTAATAAAAAGATAGCTAAAATATCTTCAATTTTACTTTTTTTTACACCTTTCTTTTTTGGTCATTTAGCTATTAATAATAAAGATATTATATTAGCTTTTTCTCATATTTGGATAATTTATTATATTTGGAAATATTCTTTGAGAGAATATAATTTTAAAATTAAAATTTTTATTTTATTAAAATTATCTTTATTATCTGCATTAGGAACAGGTGTTCAACTTTTTTTCTTAGGTTCTTTGTTGCCAATACTTTTGATTTTTATAATCAATTTGTTTTTTTTCAAAAATAGAAATTTAAAAGTAATTATTTTAGACTTTTTAATATATTTAACTTTATTCTATATAGTGCTGATGGTGTTCTGGGTAGATGCTCATGAAAATATATTTTTACAACCATTTAATTTTTTTATCAGTATTTTAAACCAACCATTGGGTTGGCCGTTTAATTTATTAAATGGTGCTTATTTTTCTTCTAGAGATATTCCAAACAATTATTTGTTAGTTAATTATATTTATAAGTTGCCAGAATTTTTTTTATTTTTATATTTAATATCTATTCCATTAATAGCTATTAATTTCAAAAAACTTAAAAATGAAATTAAAAATTTCAATATAATTTTTATAAGTGTTTTAGTCCTGTTAATTTATCCTAATATTGTACTTTTTTTTATACCGTTTGCGATTTATGATGGAGTAAGACTATTTTTGTGGAGTGTGCCTTATTTATTGGTAATACCTTCGATAACAATTTTCTTAATATTAAGAAGCAATTATATATTTTTAAAGTATATTTCATTACTACTATTCATTTTTCATTTAATTAATTTTATAACAATTACTCCATATCATTATACGTATTTAAACATTTTATCCGGACCTAAAAATGAGAGATATAAAAAATTTGAAAATGATTATTGGTCAACTAGTTTAAAAGAGTTAGTAAATTCATCAAATTTAAATGAAAATAAAATAAACTATCACACTTGTGGAGTAAGTCCTGAAATTGTTAAAAATTATATGAAAAAGAAATATAAAAGATCAGAATTTACTAATTTAAATAGTTCTACTTACATAATAATGACTAATAGGACATTATTTTCAGAAAAAGATAAAAAAATTAGTAATTGCTTTGATGAATACTTTACTGAAAATGTACATCAAGTAGTAAGAAATGGTATAGTTTTATCAGCAATAAAAAAAATTAATCATGAATAAAAAAAATATCCCAGATATTTTAATTATTGGCTCAGGTTTTTATGGTGCAGTGTTGGCAGAAAGGTTCGCTACAATTTTAAATAAAAAAGTTCTTATAATTGAAAGAAGAAACCATATTGGTGGAAACAGTTACAGTGAAATCGATAAAAAATCCAATATAGAGTATCATAAATATGGTACTCATATTTTTCACACTGCAAATTTAAGAGTTTGGAACTATATAAACAAATTTACAGAATTTAATAATTATAGACATCAGACTTTAACAAAACATAAAAATAAAGTTTATCAGATGCCAATTAATTTAGAGACAATTAATTCTTTTTTTAATAAGAACTTTAGACCATTAGAAGCTGAAAAGTTTATTAGAAAGAAAACACAAACATTTAAGAATTATAAATTTAAAAATTTTGAAGATAAGGCGATATCACAAATTGGAAAGGATCTTTATAGGGCATTTATTAAAGGTTATACACAAAAACAATGGGGAAAAAATCCAAAAGATTTGCCAGAAAGTATTTTTAATCGATTACCATTACGATTCAGCTACAATGAGGATTATTACGAACAAACACAATACCAAGGAATTCCAAAACATGGATATGGAGATATATTTAGAAATTTAATTAAGAATAAAAATATAAAATTAAAATTAAATGAAAATTATAAATTAAATTATAAAATTAAACCTAGGTATTTTACAATTTATACTGGGCCACTAGACTCACTTTTAAAATATAAATTTGGAAAACTAGAATGGAGATCCCTAAAATTCAAAAAACAAATTAAAAAAATTAAAGACCATCAAGGAACAGCTGTTCTTAATTATCCTGATTTAAGAGATAAATTTACAAGAATACATGAACCTAAACATTTACATCCGGAGAGAAAAGTTTTTAAAACTAAAAGTACTTTATTAATAAAGGAATATCCGGTTAAAAATGATAACGAGCCTTATTATCCAATTAATGATGAAAAAAATAGAATTAAACATAGAAAGTATAAATCTGAAGTAGATAAAATTAATAAATTTGAATTTGGTGGAAGACTTGCTGACTATGCATATTATGATATGGATATGACAATATCAGCTGCTTTAAAAAAATTCGATCAACTAAAGAAAAAAATTCAAAAGAGATAATTTCATTTTATGGAAAATGTTTTAGTGACAGGTGGAGCAGGATATATAGGAAGTCACATTGTTGAAAAATTAATAAAGAGAAAAAAAAAAGTTATAATTGTAGATAATCTCTCAACTGGTTATAAAAAATTGGTAAATAAAAAAGCAAAATTTTATTTATGTGATATAAAAAATTTTAATCAAATCGATAAAATAATAAAGAATAATAAAGTTGATTCAATAATGCATTTAGCAGCTGCCTTAAGTGTAGGTGAAGGTGAAAAAAATCCAAAAAAATATATTTTAAACAACATTGAGGGAACAAAAAATGTAATAAAAAGTTCGATTAAAAATAAAGTTAAAAATTTCATTTTTTCTTCAACTTGTGCTGTCTACAAAGATAAGACAAAAATTGTCAGAGAAAATTCAAAGTTAAAACCCAAGAGTGTTTATGGAAAAACTAAACTTGTTTGTGAGAAAATAATAAAAAAAAAATTATCAAAAAATGGTATTAACTTTGCAATTTTAAGGTTTTTTAATGTCGCTGGAGCAAGTGAAAGTGGAAAAATTGGTCAAATATCATTAGGAGATCAACTATTTAAAAACTTATCTTTGGCATCTGTCAAATCAAAACCTAAAATCCAAATATATGGTAGTGATTACGATACATATGACGGAACATGTATAAGAGACTATATACATGTTTCTGACATTTCAAAAATTCACATAGAAGTACTAAAAAAAATAAAAAATAAAAGAAGATCTGTTATTCTTAACTGCGGTTACGGTAAAGGAATTTCAGTTTTAGAGGCTGTATATGCTTTTCAGACACAAATTAAAAAAAAAATTAAGATAGAATATAAAAATCGAAGAAAAGGCGATATGGAAAAAATAATTGCTAATAATTCTAAAATTAAGAAATTTATAAAGTGGAGTCCTAGTAAAAATAGATTAATAAAAATTGTAAAAAGTTGTATTAGATGGGAAAAAACTAGATAATACTAAAAATATTTTCAATCTCTTTTAACTGCTCTTTGTTTGCTAATAATACAATTAAATCATCTTTTTCAAATAGGAAATCACCTCTTGGTATTATAACTTGTTTTCCTCTTACCACTGCTCCAATTCTAGTATTTTCAGGGAGATTACTTTCTTTGACTTTTTTATTTAATAGTTCAGATTTTTCTAAAACTTTTGCTTCTATGAATTCGTAATCTCCATCTAAAAGTGAATACACCGTTGCAATAGTTCCTCTATGAACATGCTCCATAATTCTTGAGACAGTAGTCATTCTCGGGTCTACTAAGTCGTCTATATTTAAAGAACTTTGTAATAAGCTATAGTTAGATTTATTTACTATAGCAATAGTTCTCTTAGTTTGGCCAGTTTTTTCTGCAAGCACACAAGCCATAATATTATTCTCATCATCATTTGTTAAAGCGAGAACAGTTTCGGAGTCTTCTAAATTAGCTTCTTTCAAAATTTCTTCATCTAAAGCATCTCCATTTATAACTATTGAGGAAGTAAGCTCTGCTGCTATTTCTTCAGCTCTTGTTTTATTTTTTTCTATAATTTTTACTCTCGCACCTTCAAAATTTTCCTCAATCATTTTTGCTAAATGAAAACCTATATTTCCACCACCAATAATTAATATTTTTTTTGAAGTTTTTTCCTCATGACCGAATGCTTTGAGAATTTCATTTAATTGGTCGCTTGCAACTACCACATATACATTATCACCCTCAACTAAATTATCATTCTTTTTTAAAAATTTAAATTTTTCTTTTCTCACAAGACCAACAATATTTGCTTTAAAATTTGGATACTTTTCGGTTATTTTAGTTAAAGGCATATTAATAATTGGACATGATTTTTCAATTGCAATTTCAAGCATTTTTACTTTGTTTCCAGCAAACGGTACGTTATCTAAAGCACCTGGAGCTTCTAATCTTCTAAATAAAGATTTGGCAACTTCTTTTTCTGGTGAGATAATTACATCAATAGGTATATTAGATTTGTTGTAAAGTTTACTCCATTTTCCCTCCAAAAAATCTTTAGTTCTAATTCTTGCGATTTTTTTTGAAATATTAAACAGTGAGCTAGCTAATTGGCAAACTACCATGTTTGTTTCATCGTTTCGAGTAACTGCAATAATCATATCTGTGTTTTCTGCTCCAGCATTTTCTAAGACTGAAGGCAAAGTAGCTCTACCTACTATTCCTTTCGCATCTTGAGTATCATTAATTTTTTTTATATCTTCAGATGACTGGTCTATGACGGTAACTGAGTGACCCTGAGAAGATAACTGTTTGCTAATTGAAAAGCCTACTTTTCCGGCACCACAAATAATTATATTCATTATTTAATTAATACCTTTTATTCTTAATTGTTTTAATTTTCTATGAAGTGCTGATCTTTCCATTCCTATAAAATCAGCTGTTTTTGAGATGTTTCCGTGATTTTTTTTTAATTGTATCGTTAAATATTCTTTTTCAAATTGTTCTCTTGCTTCCTTAAGTGAAGATGCAAAAGTATCTTCAAGTAATGAATTTCTATTAATTGGCCTTTTATTGCTTAGTATATCGTTTATTGAGTCGTTAATGTTTTCTTTGCTTTCATTCGCCGAAACAATTGTTATTCTCTCTATTAAATTTCTAAGCTCTCTTACATTTCCTGGCCAGCTATAGGTGTAAAATTGATCGTTTTTAGTATCGATTTCAATTTCTTGAACACCATTAATCTCTGAAATCATTTTTTTGAAATATTTAATTAACTCTGGTATATCCTCAGTTCTGGATGTTAAGGGGCTTAATTCAATTGGTACCACATTTAATCTATGATATAGATCTTCTCTAAATTTTCCTGAAGAAACTTCTTCTATTAAGTTTTTTGAAGACGATGAAATTATTCTGATATTAACGTTAACATCTTTTTTTCCATTTATTCTTTTAAATTTTTGATCAATTAAAACTCTAAGAATATTAGCTTGGGTTTCTATTGGTATTTCCGTTACTTCGTCTATTAATAAGGTTCCTCTATTTGCTCTATCAAGAGCTCCAAAAGATATTGTTCCATCTTCAAATTCCTGCCCAAATAATTCTTTTTCATATGTTGTTTCTTTAAGTGAAGCAGCATTTATAACTACAAAAGGTTTTTTATCTCGTGTTGAAAGTTTGTGTATTTTTCTCGCAACAAGTTCTTTGCCAGAACCAGTTGGACCTGAAATTAAAACTCTACTTTCGGTATTTGATAATTTTTCAATAATTTTTTTAACTTTAGTAATTGAAGGGCTTTTCCCTATTAGTTCAAATGAATGAAATAATTTGTTTTCTATAATATCTTTTTCCTCTTTTAAATTTGCCGTCTCTAAAGCTCTATTTACATAATTTAATAATTTATCTATTGAAAAAGAAGCACCTTTTTCAATAAACTCATAAGCGCCTAGCCTAATTGAATTAAGAGCTATTTGCACAGTTGCATGTCCAGAAATCATAATTACTGGTATTGCGCTATTTTTTTTCATCAACAAATTTAGTAAATCTATTCCGTCTTTATCAGTTCTATCAAGTTTAATATCGATGATAGCTAAGTTTGGTAATTTTTTATTTATTTCTAAAACTGCCTGATCATAGTTAGCAGCAGATCTAACATTAAAATTTTTCTCTTTTAATATGTTGCATATTAAAAATCTTATATCGGGATTGTCGTCTATAACTAGAACTTCTTTATTCATAAATTAAATGCTCGGTAGCCAAATTTCTATTGTCGTACCTTTATCTTTTTTTATAACAAACTCTCCGGAGTGTTCATTTATAATTTTGTTTACTATTGGAAGTCCTAAGCCTGTTCCCTTTTTCTTGGTTGTAAAATAAGGTGTCATTACTTTTTTAGTATCTGATATTCCTTCACCATTATCTTTTATAACAGAAACTATATAATCATTATTGTTAAAAATATCTATGTCAATTTTTCCCTCATATTTAGGCTTTTTAGTCAAAATTTCAATTATAGACTCATCAGCATTTTTAATTATATTGATAAAAACTCTATTAAGTTGATCTTCGTCACCCTTTATAAAGTAAGGTTTTTTGTTTTCATTAAAAGATATTTTACTTTTTAAAGAAATTTTTAAAAAATTAATTGAACGATTAATTACATCATTTAAATTTATCTTTTTTATTACTGGTCTTGGCATTCTTGCAAAGTGGGAAAATTCATTGACAAGTTTTTCAATATCTTGGATTTGCCGGTTTATAGTTTTTAAATAATCATCAAATTGGGATTTTTCATCACCAATCTTAGATGAATACTTTTCCTTAAGTCTGTCTACAGATAGCTGGATTGGCGTTAATGGATTTTTAATTTCATGAGCAAGCTTTCTCGCAACTAGCTCCCACGCTTCATGTCTTTCCGTAGCCAAAAGTTTATCTTGCTGTCTTTTAAACCTTGTTATCATATTATTAAAGTTTGTATTGAGCTTTTTAATATCTTCATCAGCTTCTATATCAGGAACTTTTGCATCTAGCTCACCTTTACTGATATTCTCAGACGCACTTATTAAATTTACTATAGGTTTGGTTAACCTTCTTGCAAATGAAATTGCCACTGCGGTGGATAAAAAAAGTAGTAACGTGACAACTATAATATATATAATAGCGAAAGTAATTTTAATACCAGTTTGACTATTTTCTACAGAATAATAAAAATCAACTGCTTTCTCTGTTTCGTTTAAATATTTTAGTATATTAGGATCAATATCTCTAGAAATATATAGATATGTATCAATAAAAGAATTTAATTTAATCATTGCAGAAGTTTTATTTTCAAGATTGCCGGGTATGATAACTGGTGTGCCTGCCATAGCTTCATCGAAAGTTTCTTCTCCCGGAAGGTTAAAATCGTCAGAAGAAATACCGGTCTCAGATAATAATATATTTCCTGCACTATCAATTAGATAAATATCGTCTATTTTTCTTAAAATTTTTTCTGCACTAATTATTCTTAAAAATTGTTTTGGATTTGAGTAATAAAAATTAGAAGCTCTATTAAGTCCAACACTCATTAAAATCACATCTGACTTAACATTTTTTTTACTTTCTTCTAAATAATTTTTAGCGACATCATTAGAATTGTTAACTGCTTGAGTAATTTGGTCATCAAAATATTTTTGTAAACCAAAATTAAATATGAAGAGAGAAAAAATAGCTACTACTAAAGATGGTGTTATAGTAAACAAAGAGAATAACGAGACATATCTTAAGTTAGTCTTAGACCCAGATTTGTTTTTTTTACCTGCAGTATAAAATCGTAAAAAATTTTTAAATATCAAATAAAAAAAAATTAATAATAAAATTATATCTAGGGAGAGCAATACCAGTATATTTTTCTCTGTAAGAGGCATAAACCCTTCGTTAATAAAAGTAAGAAAGGTTAAAATTCCAAGAAAAATACAGGTAAAAGAGGATAAAATAATCCAATTAAAATTTTTAATTATCTTAAACATATAGTTAATTATTTATATAAATATAATA
>MDTB01182490.1_pt1 | contig 11564 bp, 13 predicted proteins | sample 811161 | NCBI WGS metagenome assembly MDTB01 (sample SAMN05326650, study PRJNA326480) | marine metagenome | isolation source: seawater | place: Mediterranean Sea | collected 2009
AAAAACACTTGGTCAAGCAATCAGAATAGATGGAGTGACCCCAGCAGCAATTATAATACTTCTTTCTCACATAAAAAAACTGAGATATAAAGCTTCTGCCTGATGCAGGAGCTTAAAGTTATAAAAATCCTCCAAGAAGAGCTTAAATTTACAGATCAGTCGATTGATAAACTTAAAATGTTAGAATATGAGCTTTTAAAAGCAAATAAAAAGCACAATTTTATCGCAAAAAGCACCGAAGGCCTCATTTGGTCTAGACATATTTTAGATTCTGCACAATTAGTAAAATATATAAATTTTAAGCAAGGATCTTTATCAGATTTAGGGTCTGGAGCAGGCTTTCCTGGTTTGGTTTTAGCTATATATAATCAAAACTTTAATTTCCACGTGAAATTATATGAAAAATCACCTATGAAAAGGGACTTTTTAAATGAAATGCTTGGTAAATTAAAGATTAAAGCGACACTATTTGGAAATGTATTTGAAGGAAAAATTGAATCAGATTACTTAGTAAGTAGGGCTTTCAAGAAATTAGATAAAATAATACAAGTTTCACGTGAAATAGCAAAAAAACCGCATAAATTGATAGTTTTAAAAGGTCAAAATGCACAGGAAGAAGCAAATAAAGCTTTTAAAAATCAAAAATACTCTTATAAATTAGAAACCAGTATGACTAATGAGAAATCAAAAATAATCTTAGCGGATATTATTTAGTGACAACAACTATTTCAGTGATAAATCAAAAAGGCGGAGTGGGTAAAACTACGACGGTTATAAATCTAGCTGCATCACTGTCCATAATGGGTCAAAATAATCTTGTTATAGACCTGGATCCTCAAGGTAATGCAACAACAGGATTTGGTAAAAGCAACAATAATGAAGATAACAATGTTTACAATCTTTTAATAAAAAAAATAAATTTAAAAAAAGCAATTCAACACACTAACATCAAAAATTTAGACATTATAGGATCACACGTAAATTTATCCGGTTTAGAGGTGGAGACTGCTAGTGATGCTAAAAGGGCTTTTGTTTTGAAAGAAATACTATCAGATGAAAAACATAATATACTGCAAAAGTACGATAATATATTTATTGATTGCCCTCCATCTTTAAGCCTTCTAACGATAATGTCTTTAGTTGCTTCAGATGAATTGCTGGTGCCGCTCCAAACAGAATTTTTTGCTTTAGAAGGAATAACTCAATTAGTAAAAACAATTGATAGAATTAAAGAAAACCTTAATCCAGCTCTCTCAATTAGAGGCATACTACTAACTATGTTTGATAAAAGAAATAAACTCTCCTCAGAGGTTGATCGGGAAGCAAGAAATTATTTTAAGGAGAAAGTCTATCGAACTGTTATTCAAAGAAACGTAAGATTATCAGAGGCCCCATCTCATGGGATGCCTTGCGTGATCTATGACAAAAATTGTGTAGGAAGTAAATCATATTTAAAACTAGCTGAAGAGTTCTCAAAAAAAAATAACATTGAAAGCGCTGCGTGAGCCCTACCAAGAAAAAAGGTTTAGGAAGAGGACTATCTGCTTTATTTGGTGACGACACATCAAAAATAACTGATAAAAATAATGAAATTAATAGAGTTTCTATAAGCGATCTCACTAGAAACCCTTATCAACCAAGGGAAATTTTTAATGAAGCTAAATTAGAGGAATTAGCTAACTCTATTAAAAAAAACGGCATTCTCCAACCTATAGCTGTTAGACCTAAAAAAAATGAAGTGGGAAAATATGAAATAGTTGCAGGTGAAAGAAGGTGGTTAGCTGCTCAAAAAGCTGGATTGCATGATATTCCAGTAACTGTTTTAGATTTAAGTGATGTAGAGTCTTTGGAAGTAGCAATAGTTGAAAATATACAAAGGGATGATTTAAGTGCGATAGAAGAGGCTAGAGGATACAAAAGATTATCAGAGGAATTTAATTACGACCATGAAGATATCTCAAAATTAATGTCTAAGAGCAGAAGTCATATTAGCAACACTCTAAGACTTTTATCTTTGCCTGAAGACATAATAAGCATGCTTGAAGAGGGAACTCTAACATCAGGTCAGGCAAGACCTTTAATAGGATTAGCTAATGCATCTACAATTGCCGAGGAAATTGTAGCAAAAAATTATAGTGCTAGAAAAGTTGAATACTTAGTTAAATCTAAAAAAAATAATAAATCTTCTAAATCTTATGATGCAAATATTCTGAAGGTCCAAGAACGTATTGAAAAAATACTTGGTTTAAAAGTAAATATAATAAATAAAAAAAATAATTCTGGAAAAATACTAATTGAATATAAAGATTTAGAACAATTTGAATTTGTATCAAATTTGCTAACTAAGTATTAGCTAATTCGCAAATATCTACCAAGGTTTTCTTAAACATTACATTTTTACTAATTGAAGAATTGGATTTGAATAGAATTTCTAAATTATATGTTTTGTTTAATGCATTTTTAATTTTTTCAAAATTCCATTTTTTAGCTTGAATAGTGATCATGGATTTGTCCTTCCAGAAAATAGGCGGTTTTATGGTGTTAATAGCATTTTCTAAATTAACATTTTTTGATAATTCCAATATTTGATAAATCCTATTTAATCTTTGATTTATAATATTCAAATATAAAATATTTTTTTCTGACTCTATTAACGTGTTACTTAATAATTTGTTTGTCTTTATTCTATCTCCGTTTAATAACTCATCTTTTAGAAGATTAAAGTCGACATTTTCTTTTAAATTTAAAAGGATTTCTAACTTTTTACTATCTATCTTTTTATCAATAAAAAAAGTTTTAATTTTAGAAATTTCATTTTTTAGTTTGACTCTGTCAAGACTGCTAGAATTAATTATCAAATTTATGTTTTCTGAAGATAAGCCTATAAATCCCTCTAATTTTTTTTCTATTATTTTTCTTATTGTTAATTCGCTATCATCATAGCACGGGATTATGCCGCAATACTTTGTTTTTTCAAAATAGTTTCTTAATTTTGATTTTTTATCTAACATATCCGAAAATAAATATATTTTCTGACTATCTAATTTATTATCAATTTCTTTAATGATGTTGAAAATTTTATCATTAACTTGTTCTATAAAAAAAATCTTTTCTGTCTCAAATAATGACAGATTATAAATTTCACTTAAAAATCCATCAATATCTTTTAAAATATTCTCTTGATTGAGGCTGATAATTTGAGAATTTTTATTTTTTATTTTAATACTCCTTTTTAAATCTTCCTTTAGACCTAAGTTTTCCCCGTAAAAAAGAGTTATTTTCTCATTAATTAAATTGATATTTTCTTCGACTAAATAACTTTTATAAATCATTATTTTTCATTGAAAGTTTTTTCAAAATTTTATCAACCAAACTATCTGATAAAAGTTTAATTAATTTTTTTTCACTAGCAATAGTTTGAGAGTGTTGTTTTGCTATTCCATAGCTTCCACTTTCTTTTACAGTAAATAAATCTAGTTTTTTATAACTGTTATCCTGTAATTCTATATCTGCAATAATAATTATTTCATATTTTGTGATTTCATTTTTTATATTCTTTTCTTTAATTTTCTTAATTTTTTTTGTTTTAATATTCAAAACCAACAATTTATTCTTGTCATCATTAGTTTTAGATAAAATTTTATTTTTAATATTATAATTAATTTTTTTATCTCCGGTAATTTTTATTTCAGAAAAAGAAAAATCTATTTTTTGAGCTTGGTTAACAATCTTGAATCCACATCCAGATATAAAGATTGATATTATAAAAATTAAAGAGAATGCTTTTTTAATTATCATTGAGCAATAATGTAGTTTATAATCTTATTTTTGATAAAGATAGTTTTAATAATTTTTTTATTTTCAATATATTTTTTTGCTTTTGAAGTTTTCAAAATAATTTCATTAACTTTAGTTTCCACTAAATCTTTATTAATAGCTATTACATCTCTAGTTTTTCCATTTATTTGCACAGCAAGATTAATTTCTTCCAAGTCGTTTTTATTTATATTTGGCCAATTATTAACAGTTTTGCAGTTAAGTATTTCTAAACATTCGTGAGCAAGATGTGGAGTAAAAGGTATCATTAATTTCATTATTTTAGTTAAGTTATTTACAAGTTTTTTATTTCCAAGATCTTTATCTAAATAATCTTTAATAAGATTATATGTTTCGTAAAAATAAGCTATTGAAACGTTAAATCGAAATTTATTTATTGAGTTATCAATTTTATAAACAAAATTATTTATTTGTACGTCGAATTTTTTTTCTAATTCTAAATTTATTTTTTTTTCTCTTCTTTTAGAAATTAAAAGGTTTAAGTTCCATAATTTTTGTAAAAATTTGTTAGCTGAGGAAACCCCGCTATCAGACCATTGAACATCTTTTTCTGGAGGACTATCAGATAAAATAAACCATCTAACAGCATCAGCGCCATATTGTTTTATCATAATTTCAGGGTCAATCGTATTTTTTTTTGATTTAGACATCGACTCTGGAGGACTAACAATTATTTTAGATTTGTCAGCTTTTTTTACGACAGTACTATTATCAATCCTTTGAACCTCTTCAGGATAAAACCAATCACCTTTTTCATCTTTATAGGATTCATGACACACCATTCCTTGAGTAAACAAATTTTGAAATGGTTCAGTTATACTAAACTTGCTGTCATATTCGTTTATTCCTTTAGTGAAAAAACGTGAATAGAGTAAGTGAAGGATAGCATGTTCAACGCCTCCTATATATTGATCTACTGGCATCCAATAATCTATTTTTTTCTTATCAAATGGCGAATTTTTGTATTGCGGAGAACAAAATCTTAAAAAATACCAAGAAGAGTCAACAAATGTATCTAAAGTATCAGTTTCTCTAATCGCTTTTTTCCCAGTTGATTTTTGTAGTGTATTTTTCCAAGTTGGATGACTGTCCAAGGGGTTTCCTTTTGAATTTAAGTCAATGTCTTCAGGCAATTCAACTGGAAGTTCACTCTTATCTACAGGCACTACACTTCCATCATCTAAATAAATCATAGGTATAGGGCAGCCCCAATAACGTTGTCGAGATATACCCCAATCTTTAAGCCTGAATAACGTTTTCTTTTTACCAATATTTTTTTTTTCTATTTCTTGAATAATTATGTCTTTGGCCTCGACAGTATCTAAACCATTTAAAAATCCAGAATTGATCATTTTACCATTACCTACATATGCTTCTGAAATAGTTTTTACATTTTTTTCATCTGTAACAACTTGAATAATTTCTAATTTGTACTTTTTGGCAAAATCAAAATCTCTCTGGTCATGTGCTGGACAACCGAAAACTGCACCGTTTCCGTAATCCATAAGAACAAAATTAGCAAAAAATACGGGTAATTTCTTATTTTTAATAAACGGGTGTTTAACAAATAAGTTAGTTGAAAATCCAATCTTCTCTGCATTGGCTAGAGCTTCTTCAGTTGTTCCAGTTTTATCACACTGATCTTTAAACTTTTTGAATTCTTTTTCCTCAACAAATTTTTTACCTAAAGGATGATCAGGAGAAAGTGCAATAAAACTAGCACCAAAAAGAGTATCTGGTCTTGTTGTGAATACGGTTATTCCCCCTTTTTTATTTTCTAATTCAAAATTTATTTCGCAACCAAAAGACTTGCCTATCCAATTTTTTTGCATTAATTTTACTTTATCAGGCCATCCTTTTAAGGTTTCTAAGTCACTTAAAAGTTTTTCTGAAAAATTTGTTATATTAAAAAACCATTGTGACAATTTCTTTCTTTCAACCACTGCATTAGATCTCCATCCTCGTCCATTAATAACTTGCTCATTAGCTAAAACAGTTTTTTCAATTGGATCCCAATTCACGTATGTTTCCTTTCGAGAAACAAGACCATTATTATAAAAATCAATAAAAATTTCTTGTTGAAATTTGTAATACTCTTTATCACAGGTAGAAATTTCCAAATCCCAATCAATTGATAATCCCAACATTTTGAGCTGATTTTTCATTGTTTTAATATTTTTGTCTGTCCACTCTTTTGGATGTAAATTATTAGATTTAGAGGCATTTTCTGCTGGTAAGCCAAAAGAGTCCCACCCCATTGGATGGAGAACGTTACAACCATTTAAAAATTTGTATCTGGCTATTACATCTCCAATTGTGTAATTTCTAACATGACCCATATGAATTTTGCCTGACGGGTATGGAAACATTTCTAAGCAGTAAAACTTTTTTCCTTTTTGATTATATAATTTATTCTTAGAAAAATATTTCTGCCATTTTTTTTCAATAGCTTGGAAACTTATTCTTTCCATGATTGTTATTTTTTCTTAGTTTTTTCTTTTTCTAACAAAGATGCTTTTTTTAGAATTACCGTGTTAAGCTCATCCTTAATTGCTGAGTTACTTAATAACTGCACATTACAATTGTTATTAGACGTGCATTTTTTTTGATGAACAATAACCTTGAGGCTTGTAGCTGTTATTTCATTAGATAGAAATCTTACAGTAATTTTTATCGAACTATTTAAGTCGTTTTCATTTGCATACCAGTCTGTAATAATTGTTCCACCAGAATAGTCTACAGTTGTTAAAGGTAAAAAATCTAAAGTTTCGAGACTTGCTCTCCAAAGAGGATTAGAGGTACTAAATTCATAATTCGTTCCACCGCGTCCACCTAAAATAGAATTTAATCCAGCTCCTCGACCTTCGTCTATATTTTTTCTTGCTTTAGCCTTAGACCCATCTGGCATCTGTCTTTGATCGACTTTTTTTGGTTTTAAGTTTTCGCAAGCTGACAAACCAACTAAAAGTAAAGATCCAAAAAATATAAGATTTGCTAATTTTAAAAACTTCATTTGTTACTAAATTATTAATTAATTTATAGTGAAGTTATTTAATAACATGAATTTGTTAATATTTAGTATTATTAAGTTTTATTGGGTATAAAGGTGTTGCATATTTAACACAGTAGTTAATAAAACACTGTAATTAAGCCTTTAAATGCTGATTTATGATCAAAACTGGATAAAAAGTAGTCATTATTATTAATAATAATATTAACAAAAAGGAAACTAATATGAAAAACATAACAAAAATATTGTTAGCGTCTTTTTCATCTCTTCTATTGGTTATTTCAACAGCTAACGCTGGTGAAGTAGCATTAACGGGTTCTGCAAAGGCCTCTTACTCAATAGGTGGTGGAGATAGCTCTAACGGTAAAGGTATTGGTGTTAGTAACGAGTTAAAAGTTGCCGCTTCAGGTGAAATGGACAACGGTTATACTTGGAACTATCACTTAGATCTTGATCCAGGTGCTTCAGGCGCAATGGTACAAGATGATGCCGCTCTAACAATTAATACAAATGGTCTAGGTACAGTTGGATTCTTCGATGGTGAAGGTTCATTGCACTCAAACTTAGCATGGGGAATTGGTGCATTAGGTACTGGTTCTGACTACGCAGGTACAATGACAATTAATTATGGTTTGGACATTGACGGTGAAACAAACGTTCAATATCACTCACCAGCAGATTTGTTACCATTTGGAACAACAGTTAAAGTAGGTTACCAACCTAACAAAGGTGATACTACTGGAGGAAATGATTACAAAAGTACAGGTGGACTTAATCCTCTAGCATCAGGTGGTAATCAGCAAACTCAGTACAGAATAGATTTAAGCCCAATGGACGGACTAAAACTTGGTGCTGACTATGCTGAAACTGATGGAGCTACATCTGCAGTAGCAGCAGTTCAAGAAGCAGAATCTGGTGCTTACTATGCGCAGTACGCGATAAGTAACTTTAAAGTTGGTTACGGTAAAGCATTATACGCAGTAGGTCTTTCTGCTAAAAACGGTAATGTTACAGAGTATGACACAACTTCATACGGTGTGGAAATGGCTGTAAATGATGCGTTATCAGTTTCTTATGCAAAAGAGAAATCTGATGCGATCAAAAACGTTACAATTGCAGCTGGTTCATCAAGTGGTACTAAAACAACAGTAGAAGCTGACATTACAATAATGCAAGTTGCTTACGTTGTTGGTGGTGCTACGTTAGGTATTAACGTAACAGATACTGATAATGCTGATTATGTTGAAGGCAAAGAAGAGAAAGTAACTATGTTCTCTCTAGCTATGGCATTTTAATTAGTAAAACTTAAAATTAAAAAAGCCGGTTAATTATATTAGCCGGCTTTTTTTTTATTTCACTTAAAAGCGCAAAACCTTCACAATTTAAAGATTTAAGTTTATTTAAATTTTTAATATTAATTCCACCCAACGGCACAAGTTTTCGGTAAACATCAACTAAAAATTTACTATATTTTATCACACCTAAGTGAGGAGACTTTTTATCGTAATTTACTAAAAACAATTTTGATAATAGAATATAACCACACCCTTGTTTAACTTTCATATTAATCTCATTAAAATTATGGGCAGAACCAATAATATTGAAATTAGATTTTTTTAAATTTAGAGCTTTAAAAGCATTATTATACGATGATAAATAAATGCCATCTGCTTTAATAGTTACACAAAGTTTAAAGTCATTAGCGACATAAAATTCAATCTTTTTAATTTTACATTTCTTTCTAAATTCTATTATTTTTGTGATGTTATCTATATTTTTTTTTGGTCTATAAATTATAATGAATTTATTTTGCTTTTTTATCTGACTTAATTCAATATTTTTGATACTTTCAATAATCAAAAAGTATTTATTTTTAAAAGCAAACATATGAGTATAATAATTGAAAGATTTGATAAAATAAAATCTAATATCGCATCAGTTAAATCTACTAAAACAATTAATATAATAGCTGTTAGCAAAACTTTCACTCTTAGCCATATACGCCCACTGTTGGATCACGGACATATACACTTTGGTGAAAACAAAGTTCAAGAAGCAGTTTCAAAATGGAGCGAAATTAAAAAGGTTAATGAAGATTTAAAATTGCATATGATTGGTAAACTGCAAAGCAATAAAGTTAAAGATGCGATAAAAATTTTTGATTACATCCACTCAGTTGACAGTCAAAAGCTTGCAGATACCCTTGCTAAGTACCAGACCAATTTAAATAAAGATCTTGAATATTTTATACAAGTAAATATTGGTAACGAAATTCAAAAGTCAGGAATTCCTGTTGCAGAATTAGATGCTTTTTATAATTATTGTGTTAATGAAATTAATCTTAAAATCATAGGTCTTATGGTGATACCACCTAATGACAAGAAACCAGAAAAATATTTCAAATCCTTAAATGAATTAAATAAATCTCTTGATCTTCAAAATTTAAGCATGGGAATGTCGGCAGACTATATAGAAGCTGTAAGAAATGGTTCAAATTTTGTTAGAATTGGAAGTTCTATTTTTGGCTCAAGATTTTAACTTTGGTTCTTTTTTTTAATTTTTTTATGATGTCTAAAAGTTGAATTTTTTTTATAGCAACGCACCCTTCTGTTTTTTTATAGTTTTTTTTTGTTATATGAATAAATATTGCGCTACCTTTGTTTTTAATTACTGGATCCATATTGTAATTTAATACTAGAACAATATCGTAGATGTTGTCTTCTCTATAAAGTTTTTCACAACTATAATTAGACGGTAATTTTATAAGTTTATTATATTTATCAGATCGTGGGTCATCGCACCAACCCATATATTTTTTTATTATAATCTTTTTAAGTCTCGTCTGAATCTTTTTTATTCTGTCTTTTCTGTATAAGATATATTTGATTTTATAATGGCCCTTAGGTGTTATTAAGTCACCTTCTTTTTTTTTATTTCCAATTCCCCTTTTACCTATAGAGCATTTTACTTTATATTTGTTATAAGTAAGATATTTTTTATTTATTAAAATATGCATGATTTAAAAGTTCTAGTTTTAGGTCCATCATCATTTATTTCTACATTAAATGAACTAAAACCTTTTTTAAAGTTTAATTCTTTTTTTAATAATTTAAATGATAATAATAATATTATTTTCTTCCATATCGATGCATTGAAAGACAAGAAACAAAAAGACTTTATTGATAATAGCAATTCTATAAAAATCTGTGTTGCAGACAATAAAAAGATATTAAATAAGTTTGATGCAAATTTAGATTTGCCAACAACGATAAAAGATATAAATGCTATTATAGAAAATACAGTTGCCAAGAAAAAATTTAATAAAAATTCTTCATTAGAAATTAAAAGTTATTTATTAAACAAGAATCAAAAAAAATTATCAAAATTGGATAAATTTATAATTCTTACAGAAAAAGAAGTTCAGCTGCTTGAATTATTTTTAAATAATAGTAACCCAATTTCAAAAGATAAGATCTTGTCATCTGTTTGGAATTATTCAGCAGATGCAGATACTCATACAGTAGAAACGCACATTTATAGATTAAGAAAAAAAATTTTTGATAAATTTATGGATGAAAAGTTTATTTTAAATAATAAAGACGGTTATTACTTGTGAAAAAAAGAAACAAAATTGCGAAAGATCTTTTTACAGCTAAGTATAGAAAAAGAGTTGTGAAGCCAAAAAAGGGTAAAGGAAGTTTTAAAAGAAAGAAAAATTAATTAAGTCTAGCCCCAATAATCTGAATTACTTTAGAGGACATTTCTGTTCCAGTTTCTAAACTTTCTTTGGTAGATTTATTATTAGTCAAACCGTGTAAAAAACCTCCAGCAAATAGATCTCCCGCACCAGTTAAATCTTTAATCTTGAGATTATCTTTTGCTGAACATTCTAAAACTTCACCTTTATTAATTGCTAGAGCGCCTTTTTCACCACGAGTTATGACAATCAATTTGTTAATCACTTTTGCAAAACTAATTACTTCTTTAAAGTGTTTTGCATTTATCAAAGATATAATTTCTTGTTCATTCGCAAATGTAATATCTAGTTTGTTTTTAACCAATTCTAAAAAATGAGTTTTATGTCTTTCGACACAAAATAAGTCTGACAAAGACATTGCAACTTTATTAGAGTTATTTATTGCTTTATCGAAAGCTTTTTTTGGCTCACCTTCATCCCAGAGATAGCCTTCTAAAAATAAAATTTCACTTTTTTTAACTGCATCTATATCAATATCTTTTTCACTAATTTTTCCAGCTGTTCCTAAAAAAGTTATCATTGTTCTCTCTGAGTCTGGTGTAATTAATATTAAACAGGTACCAGTTGGAATCTCTTCCTTTTTCTTCGAATAGAAAAAATCAACGTTTTCTTTTTTCAGACCCTCTTCATATTTATTGCCTAATTTATCATCACTAACTTTTCCGATAAAGCCCACTTTATTACCAAGTTGGGAAAGTCCTACAATTGAATTAGCTACTGAACCACCAGAAACTGTTTCTTCTATTTTAAGTGTTGATAATAGTTTTTTAAACTCAGCCTCATCTACAAGCTTCATCGTGCTTTTTGTAAGATTATTTTCTTTTATAAAACTATCATCAACTTTACAAATTACATCGACAATAGCATTACCTATTCCTAATATTTTCATTTATGCTTTTTTAGTTTTAATTGGTTTTTTTCTATTTGGATAACAACTTTTACAAATTTTACAAGCTATTC
>MDTB01217659.1_pt1 | contig 11564 bp, 8 predicted proteins | sample 811161 | NCBI WGS metagenome assembly MDTB01 (sample SAMN05326650, study PRJNA326480) | marine metagenome | isolation source: seawater | place: Mediterranean Sea | collected 2009
GTATAAATTCTTTTTAAATTAATATTTTTATCTATATCAGTTGACACAAGAAAAAGGCAGTTTAAATTTTTAGAAGTATAATTTCCACTGTGTTTTTTAATCACATAATTATTTCGAACTACTACGTTGTTAGAATATTTTTTTACTGCAAATACATTTTCTGATCCTTTTTGATTATCTTTAGGTACTTTTAAGGCATAAAAATTTTTTTTTAGATCAAGTAATTTTATGAAAAAAGTTTTTAAATTAAAAATTGGTAATTTGTCTATTTTGATAAATGATTTAAGTGTTACATGAGGAATAAACTCAGACTTAATTTTAAAAATGATAATAATTAAATCAAATATAAACACTGACGTTTCATGAAAAAATTTCACATTTAAATGACTTTTATATTTTACTTTAAACAAATATAATAATTGAAATAATTGAATAATTTTATTTATAGAAATATTAGTTATAGTATATTTTTCATTATTCTTAAAAATAGACTCGCATGATTTAAATAAATCACTTCCGCACGCAAATATAATCTTTTTCTTTTTTGTATCTTCTTCAATATATTTCAATGGTAAAGTTGATGCAACAAAGTAGATAGCTTCATCTTTATTAGATTGTAGATTATTTGACATAGTATTATTGATTTATGGGAATAAGTTTATACAGAAATTACAATTTAATTGTTTGTCTTTAAAAGTGTCATCAATTTCACTTATTGAGAATATTAGACGTGTAAAATCAATTGGTTCTGTTCTCACGTTTTTTATCATTGGCATAACTGCGGACTCAGATGGATCCCAAGTGAAATTTAGACTATTATTACCGCAGAGAAAACGTATCTTTCCTTCATTGGACGGAAGGCCAGTGGTTGCAGAAACTAGAGCAGAAACCGGTGCCGAATGATCAAAATATTTGTTTAGAGGAAAATGTTCGTCTTTTTTACCTCCAGTATTTGTGAAAATAGTCATGATTTGACTTCTTACAGGATTTTTAATTATAAAATTACCAAGTCTAATGATGGAATTTTTTACTTTCCAGTTTTTGAGATTATACACAATTTTTATTCTGTCTGACCCTTTTTTAAGCACATAGTTTTTGATTAGATTACCATTAACAAATGGAATTTCGCATGAAATGTATAATTCGTTATCTTTTGTAAATATTTTTTCTTTTACTTTTCTGAGGTCAGTATACCGCTTTCTTTCTGAAATTGACTCGATTAAGATGCTTGATGAATAAAAATCAGCACCATATTCAATAGAATTTAAAAACCCATGAGGTAATGATCCGATTAGTTCTTTGTAATTTTTGTGACTTTTAAATTTTATATTATGTAGTGTAAGTCCTTTATTACAATTTAAATGCATTAAAAATTTATTATTTGATATTTCCAATATTCCATTTTTTTTATTTAAATCGTAACCTAAGCAAGAAACAATAATATTATTGTAACCTTTTATAAAATATTTTTTCTTTATGTTTTGTTTTACGATAGTATTTAAAATCCTACTTTTTAATAAGTATGAATTAATATCTTTTTTAATTTTTTTCCATCGTTTTTCTTCGATATGAGTTCTAAAATCACTAGACCAGAAATTCAATAATTCCTTCCACTTATCAATTCTAATAATTTTATTTTTTTCAAAATAATTATAAATTTTATGACAAGAAGTATTTAGAGTAAAATCGTCTCGACCCGTTACTGCCCATCTAGAAATATTATATTTAGGTTGTTTCTTAACAGGCACAGGCATAGAAATTGAATTTATTCTTTGTGCATTGTCTTTATTTAAATAATTTTTTTTAGTAATTAAACTATCTAAAGTGATAAATTCTATTTTTAATCTATTTTGAAGTTCAGTAGTTAGTTTTGAAACTCGTTGCCACTCATTTAATTGTTTTAGCTCAGGCTCTTCATTGAATCTTCCTGGTCTATAATTGAAAATTTCTGCATCATTCGCGTAAATGGGAATTGCACCAATATATTTGCGTATTTGATGTTGCATTTCATGCACGTATTCATCAATAGAAAGTTCATTATGACAGTAACGTTGAAATTTCTGAAAGAAAATTGAGTCTGTCCATATAACCATTATGCTCTTTTGATTTGTGCCAAGTACGTGGGTTATTGCATTTACCTTGTTTTTATTTTTGAACCTAAGACTTAATGCAACATTGTCTCTGTCCATTATAATGGCTTTATATCCAGCTTCTAAATAGAAATCTACGGTACCAGAAGAAAAAGCCATTTCATTTACTAATGCAATTTTTGGAACGTAATTTAATATTTTTTTGTAAACATTCTTTCCAATAATTTGATTCATCAGATTTACTTTATATGGCACAATCGGTCCAATTATTTGACAATAACCGCTACCAATAATTTCAATTTTTTTTTCAATAATTAGTTTCTTTAAGGTTTGAATGAACTTTTTGTCTATATTGCGTATTTCCTCAAGAGTTTTGCCTGAAAACTCAAGTATGATTTTTATATTATTTTTATTTGCTAAATTCAAAAGAGGCCAGTAACAATTTTTAATTACTTTTTTTCTCGCTGGTATTCCTATCGAGGAGAATGAAAGATTTAAATGAAATAATAAAAATGCTTTTTTTGACATGAAGTTAGAAAGAGTATTTTAAAATTTTATTCCAAGCACTTGGTTTGTTCTTAATTGTTTTATTAACATCCCTTATACTAATAAGTCTTTCTATTTCATCTGATAGTATATTGAATTTTACGTTTTTATATGAACCTATATTTGACCAAAGTTTAGGGTTAATAGAGTGCTCAATTATTTTATTGTAATATTCTCTATCTTCTTGATAATTAAAACACATAATGCATGGTTTATTTAAAAACTCAACCTCTTCTATAGTTGTTCCAAATGCAGTAATTATCAACCTTGAATTTGCAATGTATTCAAAAGTGCTTTTTACTGGGCCAACAAAATTAACTTTAGGAAACTGGTGCTTCAATTCATCGAATTTACTTATGAAGCCTGGTCCTAAGATTGAAGTGATTTTATATTTTGACGAAAATTCTTTAATATTGTCCAATATAACTCTCGTTAAGTTATTAGGATCAGTACCTCCAAATGTAATAAGAATATCAGAATAGTCTGGATTATCGACTTTATCATTTCTAATTAATGAATATTCTCTTCCAAAATATACATTATCATTTATTACAACATGTTTGATATCATCATCGATGTAAAAAGAAGGGAATACAATGTAATTAAATTTTGCAGTCCATTCTAATGTTGTATCAATTGCAATACTTTTTACGTGCTGTTTAAAAAAAGGTTTTAAAAAATCAATATTTTTTTGCTTTGTATCGACAATAATTAATTTATATTTTGTTTTATAATCATATTCAGCTAGATCTACGAATTTTATTGAGTTTTTTTTATAAAAATCCTGCTGCATTTTGTTATTAGATAAAAATAGACAATCATGGTTTTTTAGAAAATTATCCTTTAGTGTCTTTAGTCTGTAAAGATGGCCGTAACCCCTTTTGAAATGGCCATCAGCGTAAAGTAAAATCATGTTTATTTACCTTTGTATTTTTCTCTTATCTCAAAAAATGGTCTTAAACCATCTCTTGGATCAGTTCTCCATAAACGCTCCTCCTTCTCAGATAAAGATGGTTGCTTTAAACCATTTCCTTCAAAATCTTTAATACTTTTGCAAATCTTAATTACTTCCTCTGCTTCATGAGGGAGCCAACAATGGCCAGGCTCAAATTCTGCGCCTTTTCCATCAAGATCAAGATGCATTTCCACAACGTCTGCCTTCCACTTAAGAACTGCAGCTAAAATAACTTCTTTTTTGTGAGAATGGTCAGACCAACCAACAGGAATTTCTAATTCTCTCCGCATACTTTCAATAGCACTAAGATTTAATTCTTCACCTTTAGCTGGATAGGATGAAACACAGTGCATCATACAAAGTTGATCAAAGTTAAGATTTTTCACATTTTTTACGCAGTTTTTTACTTCATCCATGTTTGCCATCCCAGTTGAGATGTAGAGAGGTTTCTTAGTACTACAACAGTGTTTAATTAATTCATCCCAGAGTAATTCATAAGAGGCTATTTTAAAAAAATCTACATATTCGGCGCAGTAACTAACTGCATCGAGATAAAATGGAGTAATTCCTAATTTTATATTATGAAAAATACATTTTTTTTTAATCTCAGCGAGAAATTCAATTGGAAAAGTCCATTCAGCTCTTTTTCTATGTTCTTGGGATACAAGTAAAATTTCTTTTGCAAATAAACTTTCTACTTTGAATGCCTGAAACTTTATTGCATCAAAGCCAGCTTTTGAAGCTGCGCTAACCAACTGTAAACATCTGTTTAAATCACGATCATGATTTGAGGAGATTTCCGCGATAAACATACATCTTATATATATGACTTAACAGTCTGACAAAAGAATTTTCTAAGCAAATTTCAATAATCAAATATTATCTATATCCTCTATATTTATATGAAAACTCAGCGATTAATATTTTTTGTACCTATTATATTTTTTGTATACTGCATCAATTTTACCTTCCACTTCATCAACATTGTCACCAGATACTAAAAACCATGCAGCTCGATCACCGTGAGTTCTTATTCTATCAATGTAGCCGCCTGGTTTGTTAAGAATTTCTGTATATTCTACGTAATTATGATCTATTGATACATCAGTACCAATGACACCTTCCCTAAAAAGATATCGGTTTGCATACAACTTTTCGTAATTCTGAAAATTAAATATTTGCACTTCTTGGTCATAAACCATAGATAAGTAGTCTTGGAGTAAGTTCACTTTGAGCGACTTAGGAATTATATCTGAAGAAAAATTGCCTCCAGATAATCTCAGTGCAAATTCGATCACATATATACGCTTAGTAACTGTGTCTATAACCAAATCAAGCTTTATAACCCCTTTTTTCAAACCTAGCCCTAAACATAAGTTTTTTATTATGATCTTTATTTCTTCAACTTTATCGAATGCATTGGGATATGGCTGCAGTCCGCCATTTTCTATGATTTGTGGGGCGAATGTACTATTCATCTCATAATTTCGAAGCGCGTATCCATAAATTTGTGGTTCTGAATTAAGTATAAGAGCTTCAACGCTTAATTGTTGCCCTTCGATGTAATCCTCTAGTATTGGCGGCTTGTCATTACAAAATTTTAAACAATCACGGTAAATTTTGAAAATTTCTTCATCTGTTAACACTTGGTAGTCAATTAAAAATACACCACGAGATCCTGCGGCTTCTTGTGGCTTTATGATCTTTTTGGACTTCGAACTACTTAGTATCTGCATTATACTCTCGAGAGTAAGGACCACCTGATGTGATGCCGTTAAAATTTTATTCTCATTTAGGAATGATTTCATTTTTAGCTTATTTGTTGATACTGTGGCAGCATAATCAGACATCCAATAATTTAAACCAAGTTGATCAGAAATTTCGCGTGCAATGTGTGGAATGTCACTTCCAATAACTAAGACCGATGTAATTTCTCTTTCAACACCCATTTTTTTGATTGTTTGCAGTATGGCATTTACGTTGCGATTACTTTCGTGGATAAACAAATCACTGAGTTCGCGCCCTGGGCACTCATTGTTTACATCTACTACAATAGTCTTTAAACCAAATGATATTGCTTCTCGTATTAATGGTACTTGATCTGCGCCTCCTCCAAGTATTAATGTATGGCTCATAAAATTGCTCCGCCACTCAGCGACAACACTTGCCCAGTCATGTATGTTTGGTCCTCATCTAATAAAAATCTCAATGCAGAATTAACATCATGAGGATAACCTTGTCGACCCAACAAAGTAGTTTTTTTAATGATCGCTTCAGCTGCACCTTTAGCAAACTCATCTTTTGTTTGTTCAGTTTCTATCAATCCCGGTGCAATTGCATTAACCAAAATATCATCCTTTGCACCATATCTAGCCATTACTTTTGTCATAGAAATTAAAGCAGCTTTTGAAACTGCATAATGCAGCGTTTTAGGACCATGGTACTGCCCAGCTGCTGATGAAATAAAAATAATTCGCTTTAAACAAGAGGCAGCAACTAAGTCCCATAACTCTCTGGTGAAGAAGAACTGATACTTTAAATTAGTTTGTAAAATAGTGTCCCAAGAATCTTCAGTAATTTCCCACATGGTTTCACGAAGGTTAATACCTGCATTATTGATTAAAGCATCAATGTAACCATATTTTTTTTTTAATAACACTTTCAATTGTTTGACTTCTTCACGATTTCCGATGTCACACTTAACTTTTGTAATATTTTTATTCTCTTGTGATTTTCGTAAATCGGACTCTGATCGATCATGTTTATAAGTAGCGAAGACTTTCCATCCGTTTTTTGCTAAATCCATGGCCATAGATGCTCCGAGTCCGCGTGCACCTCCTGTAACTAATGCAACTTTTGTCATTTTAACTGCGCCCTTTCAAAACCTAAAGAACTAAATACTTTTGGTGCAGATATAGCTGCATAATCACGGAGCTCTTCCGAGGTTCCACCTGGATAAAATTTATTATCAAGAGCAATAGTTTTAAACTCAAAATTTAAACTTTTGTCAATAATAATGGATGCAATACTCTCTCCAAGACCGCCGCGCTTTACAGACTCTTCCACAACAACAACTCTGTTGAGATGTTGCATTTGTTTAAGAATTATTGTTTCATCAAGAGGACTTAGTTTTTCGAGTGCTAATATTTTTACATTGTGGATATCATGAGCAATTCTGTATTTTTGATACTCAGAAGCCAAGTTGCCAGTTGTTATAATTAATGTTTCTGCGCTATCAGGCTCGATGCGTTGATCAAAGCAATATTCTGTTTCAAACCCATATGGATAACAAATAATTACTGGACCTGTTTTTTTGGCAAGCTCAAAACTGACAATTTCCGTTAAGCGGTCACAATTTGCTGGATAAATAATTCTGAAATTTGGCAAAGCTTTTAAGTAAGATAAATCGTAAATACCATGATGTGTGGGGTTGTCATATCCTGCAAAGCCAGAGCGTGATGCTAAAATCATTAATGGTTTGTTGGTAAATGCAGCATCGTGCATCAGTTGATCATAACCTCTCTGAAGAAATGTGCTTTGATAATTCAGTATCGGATAATGCCCATTCAAGGTCGCGCCAACCGCCATAGAAATTAAATGCTGTTCGCTCATACCTGGATCGAGAGTTCGCGTCGGGAATGCTGAGTATAAGCGATCCAAATCTGTAGCATATTTTGTTCCAGCGGTCATTGCAAAAATTGAGTCATCAGTATTCATAGCAGTTATAATTGCCTCGGTTGCAAATGTAGCAACCTGACGTGAATTAGATTTATCTATTGGCTCTCCAGTTTTTAGATCAAATGGATTACTATAGTGCATCTTTATTGGAGAGTCTTTGGCGGGAGCGTATCCCTTGCCTTTCTCAGTTTTTATGTGGATGATTTTGATGCCGCCACTTATTTTATACTCGGTGAATTTTTCAATCAATAACTTAAGGTTATGACCATCATGAGGCCCATCATATTCATAACCCAGTGAAGTAAATAAATTTACTGCCCCAGAGACTGAAACTTTCAAGTCTGTTAAGTGCTCGTGTATCGCACCACTTCCTGGGCTGATTGCATAGCCATTATCATTTATTATAATGAGCTGATTTACTTCAGTGGTTGAAATATGATTAAGCGCTTCAAGCGCTACACCTTCAGCTAATGAACCATCTCCAATTACGGTAATAGTGAAGCTTTTATCATTCATGAATTTTTTTGACAGTGCTAACCCAAGCCCAACTGATAAGGAAGTGCCAGCATGGCTCATTTCTATTAAATCATGCTCACTTTCCTGCGGAGTTACAAAGCGATTCATGCCTCCAAAGGAATTTAAAGAAGAAAACAGGTCTTTTCGGCCTGTAATTAATTTATGTGTATACCCAATATGTCCTGTGTCAAAGATGAACCCATCAGATGGGCTGTCAAATACACGGTGGAGAGCGACACTCAGCTCCACAACACCAAGATTTGCACCAATATGGCCACCGGTCTTAGCATTCGATGATATTAAAAACCCACGAATATCCTCACACAATTCTTGAAGATTTAGTAGTGAAATTTCTTTTAACTGATAAATCTTACGGTCCAATTCATCCATTTAAAATCCTCCAAACGGTTTAATATCGTAAAAGCCTAATTTACGCGCTTCTGCAGATATTTCATCAAAATAGTTACGCGATGCAACGATAACTAATGTATCTTTAGCGAGTTTCATTAACTGATCCTCATCAATAATTTTATACCCGCTAATTTCTGGTAATATATTTCTTATAAACTTATCATAGAGAAAGAAATTCCTTGGACTCCAAGAAGTTTGTTTGCAAAGGCAATCAAATATTCTTCCAGCCCCCCAAACTAATACAGAGCGCTTAATAGACTCTGTTGTTATTTTTTCGGCAATCGATGAAATAGTTAAACGGTTAAATTTAAGGGTATCAACATAGTCCTTTATGGAGAACTGTTGAGTTGGTACTATATACTGAGCAATATTTTGCACGTGACCTTTTGATAGCACAGCTATTACGTCGTGATGTGAAGCAGCTGATAGATATTCAACATTAAATCCCACGATCTTTGCATATTCTATAATATCAATATGTCTAAAGTGAAAAGTATGTGGATCAATGAACAACTCTTCAATCAAGTCAGGATACAATTCTAACTTTGGGACACCTAAGATTAGTTTTCCATCTCCTTTCAACGAAGCGTAAACTTGTTGCAAAACTGACTTCGCTGAAATCATATGCTCTAAGCTGTGAACGCAATAAGCAATATCATATTGTTGATCTTCCAGAGTTATATTTTCTATTCGATCTACAATTATTTTTCCACGGCCAGGTTCATAATCAATGACACTACTGTCTGGTTCAATGCATGTGAAATTCGATCTTTTATATTTTTTTGAAATTAACTTGTAAAAAGCGCCACGATTACTACCGATATCTAAAACCGAAATATCACTATTTTCAGAGAAGCGTGAGGTGGCTAGTTCAATAGCCTCAAAATAATCGCTTGAAACTAGACTTTTTGTATATCGAATACTACTCCTGTCAGCGTCACATGACATATTGCCCGGTGGTCTGGATGTGTAGTCAACTGTGTAAAATGTTTGTGTAAGTCCACACCGAGAACAAACCATAACCTCTGCACCTCTTTTAGTATTTAAAGGAAAATATTTTTTTTCATCTAGAGGAGCACAGCACTTATCGCAAACATATTCTAATCTAGTATTTAACGTCATAGTAATCCATATCAGAGTAATATTTATCCATAAATTCACCACATATTTCGTTGAAAATCCTCATTTGCTCAACGGAAAGTTTATGATTAACTCTATCTTCAATATTCGTGGGATGTTCGAAGAAGTGAAGCATGGATGCAGCTGAGAAATCCATACCTAAACTTTTACTAAATCGCTTCAATTCCGCTCCTGAAGCTATGTCTTCGAAACGATGAAATCCTACGAATGAGTCTTTATTTTTTTCGTACTGTTTAAGTGTTTCAGTCCAATACCAGCAGATTATCGCAAAACGTAAGTTTTCATTGTACTTTTCGTAGAATACAGTGTCATGTGGCAGTGGGCGCCAAAACGTCTTATCTAATGGATAGTGGAAATTTCTATTTTTGAATGCGGACAAAGCAGTTTTGATTTTACTATCAGGATACATTAAATCCTGAAATTTATAATAAAATGAAGAGACAACCTTGTAACCATTACGTACAACCATGTGCCACTCAATATTTTCACAGCGTATATTTAACTCATTGAAGCACCATATTGCGGCATTGGATACATCTACGCTGGTTAGTTTTTTTTGAACCATGCAACGTAAGTAAGGTTCCATTAATTTTATTTCCTCAGCTGTGATGTTTTCTCCTTCATATGACAAAACGCCTACTTTAAGCATCGCATTGAAATTCAATTCATGGTAAACTCTGTAAGTAGTAAATTTCTTCAAAAATTGTTGTATATTGTAAGTGCCAGATCGCCCTGAACCTGAGATAATAATAGTTCGCTGGTCCAACTTTATTCCTTTGTAAACTGATAGAAGCTTGATTTCTTTGCCAAGTAATTTTTTATTTCGTGATTAAAATTGCTTGTATCTAAGAAAAATTCTTTCATCATTATTTATTAAATAAATGCTGAGCGTTTTATGCTTTTATTTATTTAAAAGTTGCAAATGCTTCATTTTGTATTTTATTAAAATACTATTCTGAAAAGAATATAAACGTATTAATTTTTTTATCAATAATTCATTACAAATGCGCTCTAATACCATATTGACCAGCGTTAATTACGAAAACAGGTTCTTTTTCGTTCTGACAAATTTATCTATCATATTTTACTCTAAGATATTTTTTAGCGCTTTTATTACTTTAAATTGATCTTCATTTCTCATTGTGGGGTATATAGGAATACTTATTGCTCTTGAATAGTAATCTTCAGAATTAATTAAGGGTTGATAATTTTCTTTTTGCTTTTTGTAATAGGGGTGCCTATAAATAGGCATATAGTGAAAACTGGGTCCAATTTTTTGTTTTCTTAATTTATCCATTAATAATTTCTTACTAATTTTAGTTTTAGTGCCGTCAATTCTTATTACATAAAGGTGGTAGGTTGAAATTACTTTTTTTTGAATTTTTGGCAGCTCTAGTGGTAAGTCAGCTAAATTTTTGTTATAAACTGCTGCAAGTTCATTCCTTTTCTTTACGTATTGACCGAGTCTGCTTAATTGACTGTTGCCTAAAGCAGCTGCGATATCCGTCATGCGATAGTTATACCCAAGATCTATTTGCTCATAATGCCAAAAACCATCATTCTGTGTCATTAAATTTCTATTTCTTGTAATGCCATGAGTTCTAAAGTAAGATAATTTATTATAAATAGATTTTTTATTTGTTGTAGCTATACCTCCCTCACCTGAAGTAATTATTTTAACTGGATGAAAACTGAATATTGTAATATCGCTGTATTTGCACGAACCAACACTAAATTTATCGTATTTACCTCCCAAAGCATGTGAGGCATCTTCAATTATTTGAAAGCCATAAATTTTGGATAATTGTTTAATCTGTTTCATTTCACATGATTGACCACACATATGAACTACAATAATCAATTTTGGAAGCCTATTATTTTTTTTGGCCTTAACTAACTTAATTTTCAATAAATCTATTGAAATATTAAAAGTGTCCCTATCGATATCAAGAAAATCTACATCTGCGTCACAATATTTTGCACAATTTGCTGAAGCAACAAATGATATTGCTGATGTCCATACTAGGTCTCCTTTTTTAATGCCCAATGCTAAGCAAGCTATATGCAGAGCAGATGTTGCTGAGTTTACGGCTACAGCATATTTGGATGATACTATACTTGAGACACTATTTTCAAACTTAGGTACATGTACACCTTGAGTAATAAATTTAGATTTTAGAACTTTTTCAATTGCAGAAATATCTTTTTTAGTTATTTCATGTTTTCCA
>MDTB01008129.1_pt1 | contig 11563 bp, 14 predicted proteins | sample 811161 | NCBI WGS metagenome assembly MDTB01 (sample SAMN05326650, study PRJNA326480) | marine metagenome | isolation source: seawater | place: Mediterranean Sea | collected 2009
AAGTCTTGGAATAGTCGGTGGATGGCTTCCACTGAGTTTTTCGGTTGCATTAACAGGTTTGGAGATCTTAGTTGCTTTTCTCCAAGCTTATGTTTTTGCAATCTTAACATGCATCTATTTAAATGATGCTTTAAACTTACACCATTAAACAACATAGGAGGATATAATGGAATTAGAAGCAGCAAAAATGATCGGGGCAGGTTTAGCAGCTATTGCTTTAGCCGGCGCTGGTGTTGGTATTGGAATAATCTTTGGAAACTATTTATCAGGAGCGATGAGAAATCCATCTGCAGCGCAAAAACAATTTCCTAATTTGCTTTTAGGTTTTGCTCTTGCAGAAGCAACAGGATTATTTGGATTGGTAGTTGCGTTAATCATTCTTTTTGCATTTTAAGTTGATGATTAAAAAAATATTTTTTCAGATCATATTTTTTAATTTCTTTTTTATTAAAGAAGTTTTTTCAGCTGAAAGTGGAGGTATGCCTCAATTAAATCCTGAATTTTGGATTTCGCAAATATTCTGGCTCACATTAACTTTTGGTGTTTTATATATTGTTTTATCAAAATTAATATTACCAAAAATAAGTGCGAATTTAGAATTAAGAAAATCTCAAATACAAGAAAATATTGAGGCGGCAGAAAAACAAAGAGAAAGTAGTGAGACTAAACTTAAAGAGTATGAAGAAATTATTTTGAAAAGCAAATTAGAGGCAAAAAATATTTTTAAAAACGCTAGAGAAAAAACAGTTAAAGATATTAATGGCAAGAAAGAAATTTTAGATAAACAAATTGATGAAGAAATTAACAATGCAGAAAAAGAAATAGAAATTTTGAAAAAAAATGCTCCTGAAAAGATTAATAAAATTGCAATAGAAACTTCTTCCGATCTTCTAAAAACATTAATTGGTGCAGAAATTAATAATAGTAGTATATCTGCAATTGTTGATGATCTCTCAAAAAAGAATGTAGGTAAATACTATGATAATTGATTCTACTTTCTGGGTAGCAGTTTCATTTTTGATATTTTTTGGAGGACTAATTTATTTAAAAGTACCCCAAAAAATAAATGAAATACTTAATAAACTAATTTTAGATATTAAAAATGAAATAGATGAAAGTGAAAAATTAAGAACTGAAGCTAAAATATTATTAGATAATGCTCAAAAAAAACTTGATACCGCTCAATCAGTAAGTAATGAAATTCTAGACCAAGCAAAAAAAGATAGTGATAGATTAATAATAGAATTAAATGACAAATTCCATAAATCCTCTGAAATTAAAAAAAATTCAGCACAAGCTAAAATTACACAAATGAAAGATACAGCAATTAAAGAAATAAAAAATGCTTCAGTTAAAATTGCAGTAGATTCGGTGAAAAAGATTATTACTACCTCTGTAGATAAATCAAAATTAGATACCTTATTCCAAAAAAATTTAGAAGAAACTAAAGAAGAGTTAAAGAAAATTAACTCATAATCCTCTTACAATTATTTTAAAAAACTATAAATTATCATAATGAATTCTGTTGTAATTGGCTCAGGTTTTGGAGGTATAGCCGCTGCACTTCGCCTTAAGGCAAAAGGTCATAATGTTACTTTAATTGAGAAACATCCAGATCTAGGAGGAAGAGCTAGAGTATTTAAGAAAAATGGCTTCATATATGATGGCGGTCCAACAGTAATTACAGCACCTTATTTAATTTATGAATTATTTGAATTATTTAAAAAAAATCCAAAAGATTACATAGAACTTGCTCCTTTAAAAATTTGGTATCAATTCATTTTTGAGGATAAAACTAGATTTAATTACTCTGGGAACGAGTCGGAAATGAAAAAACAAATTGAAAAAATTAATAAAGAGGATGCTAAGGGTTATGAAAGATTAGTAAATTTTACAAAAAAGATTTTTGACAAAGGTTTTACAGAACTGGCTGATGTTCCATTTGATAAACCATTTGTAATGATGCAACAATTACCAGCTCTTTTAAAACTTAAAAGTTATAAATCGCTTTATTCATTAGTTTCGTCTTATATAAAAAATGAAAAATTAAGAAGAATGCTAAGCATGCATCCTTTACTAGTTGGTGGAAATCCTTTTACTACAACTTCAATTTACGGACTGATTTTATACTTGGAAAAAAAATGGGGAATTCATTATTCCATGAGAGGAACTGGAAATATTATCAAAGGTTTTGAAAAACTAATGAATGAAGTTGGAATTGAAATAATTAAAGGTCATGAAGTAACTAAAATTGTTTCAAACAAAAAAAAAATTACTGGCGTTCAACTCATGGATAAAACTATTATAGAGGCTAATAATGTGATATGTAATGCAGATCCCCCTGCCGTTTACGAAAAAATGTTAAATGGAAATACAAATAATTCATTTCTTTTTAAGTGGAAAAAAAATCGAATGGAGTATTCAATGGGTTTATTTGTTTATTATTTTGGAACTAAAAAGACTTATAATGATGTAGAACATCATACAATTAAATTTGGTAATAAATATAAAGAACATCTTGATGATATATTTAATAATAAAAAATTGAATAACGATATTAGCTATTATCTTCACAGACCATCAGCAACTGATAAATCAATGGCGCCTAACGGAAATGATTGTTTTTATGTTTTGGTTCCAGTTCCTAACAATCAATCTAATATAGATTGGTCAATTGAAGGTGAAAAAATGAAAAATTTAGTTATTGATAAAATGGAAAATGATTTGATGCCTAATCTGAAAAAAAATATTATTGAGGATTTTTATCTCACACCCGATTATTTTGAAAAAGAACTTAATACGAAACATGGTTCTGGTTTTTCGATACAACCAAAATTTTCACAATCAGCTTATTTTAGATTTCACAATAAATCTGAGGTATATGATGGTTTATATTTTGTTGGAGCTGGAACACATCCTGGTGCTGGTGTACCGGGAGTTTTATCATCCGCAAAAGTTTTAGATAAAATAATTTAATGACACAAAAAAACTATCTAGCTATTTTTGCTAAATCATTTAATTGGGCGGGTTTTTTTTTACCAAAAAAAATTTATGAGGACTCTGCTAAACTTTATGCATTTTGCAGAGTTCTAGATGACATAGCGGATGAAAAAACTGATTTAGGTTCTAAAATTAAAAGATTTGATGAAATAAGAAATTTTCTTAAAATATCTTATGATGCAAATAATAAAGAAATATATTCATCTAATGAAAATGAAAAAGTTGTCCATGATGTAATGACTCTTGCAAAAAGTAAGAATATAAAAAAAATAATTTTAGAAGATTTAGTCGATGGTGTTGCCTCAGATTTAAAAGAAAGAATTCATATTAGATCAGTAAAAGACTTATTAGTTTATTCTTATAGGGTAGCTGGAACTGTTGGTTTAATGATGTCTAAAATTCTAATGGTGGACAACAAAAGAGCTTTAAAAGGAGCAATTGATTTAGGTATTGCAATGCAATTGACAAATATTGCTAGAGACGTAATTGAAGATAGGAAAATGAATAGAGAATATATCAAACCAGATTTTGAAAATATTCAAGCAACCTTAAAACTTGCAGATATGTTTTACGAAAGCTCTTTTAGTTCTATACAAAAAATACCATTTAGATATAAATTTTCAATAATTGTCGCTAGAAGAATTTACAGGCAGATTGGAAGAAAAATTTTACAAAAAGGGAGTATGGAAAATTATGAAAAATCAGGAAAGATATACGTAAATAATTTTGAAAAAATTTATCAAACAATTATTTCAATATTTGATTTTATATTAATTTATTTAAAAAAAATAGAGTCTCATCAAAGGGCAAAAGAACATGCTATTATTAGTCAGGAAGTAAATCTAGATGAAAGAATTTGATTATGTGATTATTGGTGGTGGTTGTGCTGGTCTATCACTTGCTTATGAATTGGAAGTTCATGAAAAATTAAAAGATAAAACTTTAGCTATTATTGAACCTAGGTCGGAATACAAAAGAGATAAGACATGGTCTTTTTGGAAAGTAGTACCTCATAATTTTGATGATTGTGTAAAAAAAAACTGGAAAAATTTTACAATCAATATTTCAAATAAAACTAATCATTTAGAATGCAAAGATTATCCATACCAAAGTATTGATAGTCGTCTATTCTATGAAAAAACAAATAACAAATTAAAAGAGAATAAAAACATTTCTTTCTTTAAAGACATTTCTAAAATCAATACAAAAAATTCGTTCATATTCAATAGTGTTCCTGAAATAAAAAAAAATCACAATAATCTTTGGCAACATTTCTGTGGTGTTGAAATTGAAACAAAAAATAATTTTTTTGATGAAGAAATTTTTAATCTAATGGATTTTGATTGTGAGCAGAGAGAAAGTGTCCATTTTTTCTACACTCTTCCTTATTCAAAAAATAAGGCTTTAATTGAAACTACCTGGCTTTCAAAGATGAACGATAATTCACAAAAAGATTATGATAATCAAATTAAAGAATACATTGAAAAAAACCTAAAAATAAAAAATTATGAAATTACTTACAAAGAGGAAGGTGCTATTCCCCTCTTCTATCCGTTGTACAAAAGAGAGGGGAATAAATTAAATATTGGAACTGCAGGAGGAATGACAAGATTAAGCACTGGTTATACTTTTTTAAATATCCAAGAGCACAGTAAATACTTGAGAGAAAATATTGAAAATATTTCAAATTCTAAGAGATTTGAGATTAGTAAAAAGTATCAATTTTTAGATGATATTTTTCTTCGAGTCCTAAATAAACATCCCGAAAAAATGTCTAATATATTCTTTAACATGTTTGAGACTTCACCAAAGACTGTTATAAAATTTTTATCAAATAAAAGTAATTTTTTTGAAGATTTAAAAATAATTTTAAAAATGCCAAAATGGACTTTTATTAAAGCATTGTTTTATTAATGAATAAATTAGAGTTAGATAATTTAGAATTTTATCATAGTATTTGGTTTACTGTATTGGTAATTATTCTATTAGGTATTTTTGTTTTAGATTATCAGGGACCTGAAACAGCATCTAAAATAATTAAAGATAGTCCTATTATTAATAATAGTACTACAAATCTCGTATGTTTTTTTTTAATTGCAACAATTGGTGTTTCTCATGGATCCTTAGATAATTATAAGGGTAAAAAACTTTTAAAATTTTACTCATTAAAAAATTCAATTATTTTTTACTTAAGCTACATAATGATTGCTCTTTTTATAATACTTCTATGGAAAATTTTACCAACAACCACTTTATTTATTTTTTTAATTATCGCAGCTTACCATTTTGGTAAAGAAGATAGTCTTAATAAAATCAAAAAATCAAATTTCAAATTACTTTATTATTTTTCAAGAGGTTCTATTATTATTTTTGCACCTTTGGCATTCCATACCAATGATACAATTGAAATTTTAAAGATAATTTCCAGCGATATTTTCATAGAATATCTTTTTTATTTAGAAAAATATTATTTTTTTAAATTAACACTTGGTTTAGTTATTTTATCTTCTTATTTAATTTCTGGAAAAGAATCTGCCTCTTTTTACTTTGAGGTTCCGGCAATATTAGCAATGAATTATTTTTTTACACCATTTTTTGCATTTACTATTTATTTTTGTTTCTTACATTCTGTAAGACATATAGTTTCTCTTAGTTCAGAGCTCGATAAGGAAAATATTAAAAAAGGGTTAAATATATTTTTAAATAAAGCTTTACCACTGTCTCTAATTACAGCTATTCTTTTTATTATAGCTTTATATTTCTTGCTTGATTTTAATCAAATAAATGAAGCCATATTTAAAGTTATATTTATAGGTTTGGCGTCTTTAACCTTTCCACATATATTGCTGGAATATCTTTTAGAAAAAAATGAAAAATAAAGAAATTAAGATATTACTATCTGCACCTAGAGGTTTCTGTGCTGGTGTTGAAAGAGCTATTGAAATTGTTGAAAAATCAATTCAAAAGTATGGGGCTCCTGTTTATGTAAGACATGAAATAGTTCATAACAAGTATGTGGTTGATGATCTAAAAAACAAAGGAGCTATATTTGTAGAAGAACTCGAAGAAATAGAAGATAGATCAAGACCAGTTATTTTTTCAGCTCACGGTGTCCCTAAAAAAATACCTGAGGATGCAAAAAATTATAATATGAATTATGTTGATGCTACTTGTCCTTTAGTATCAAAAGTACATAGGGAAGCAGAAAATCTTCATAGGGCTGGTTATCACTTAATCTTAATTGGTCACCAAAATCATCCTGAAGTTATTGGTACAATGGGTCAATTACCTAATGGATCTATAGATTTAATTCAAGATGAAGATGAAGCCAAAAAATATGATATCAAAAACCGTAATCAAATTGCTTATGTTACTCAGACAACTTTATCAGTGGATGATACAAAAAATATTATAAAAATTTTGAAAGAAAAGTTTCCAAATATTAAAGAGCCATTAAGAGAAGACATCTGTTATGCAACAACAAATAGACAAATGGCAGTTAAAAATATTGCTAAGAAATGTGACTTATTTTTTGTCATTGGAAGTAGAAATTCCTCTAATTCATTAAGACTCGTTGAAGTTGCTAAAAAATCAGGTTGTCCTAATTCTCAATTGATTCATTCTGAAAGTAAAATTCCATATGAGCTTATTGAAAAATCTAATGTAGTTGGAATTTCATCTGGTGCTTCAGCACCTGAAATTTTAGTAAATAATTTTATCAATAATCTAAAAAAAAGATTTATAGTCAGTATTAATGAAATAGAGGCAATAAAAGAAAACGTTGTTTTCAAAATTCCAAAAAAACTAAATTAATGGCTGTTTATACAAAAATAAATAAAAAAGATCTTTCTTATATCAATAAAAGGTTTGAAGGTAAAAAATTCTTAAACTTTAAAGGTATAAAACAAGGAATAGAAAATACAAATTATCTATTAATATCAAAAAATGAAAAATTTATTTTAACGATTTTTGAAAAAAGAGTTTTAAAAAAAGAGTTACCTTTTTTTATGAAATTAATGGATCAATTAAGTAATTCAAAAATCAATTGCCCAAGACCCTTAAGAAATAACAATGGTGATTATTTATTTAAATTAAAAAATAAGAGTGCATGTATTGTTACTTTTCTCAAAGGAAAAGATAAAAAAAAACTCAATCTAAAAAATTGTCATGATATTGGGAAAATAATTGCTGAAATGCATTCCTCTACAAAAAAAATCAAACTCTATAGAAAAAACTCTATGGGAATTAAGAATTTAAATTCTTTATTTAATAGTATTAAGTTTAAAACAAAAAAATTTACAAATATAGAAAAATTTTTAAAAACTAATTTTATAGATATAAAAAAAAAATGGCCAAAAAAATTACCTAGTGGAATAATTCATGGAGATTTATTTATAGATAATATTTTCTTTAATAATAATAAAATCTCTGGAATCATTGATTTTTATTTTGCTGCTAATGATTATTTTATGTATGAAATTGCAATATGCGTGAATGCCTTGTGTTTTGATAAATCTAAAAATCAATTTATTTTGAATAAAAAAAAAGTTAAGAATTTAATCAGAGGATACGAAAATATTAAAAAAATTTCTTATAAAGAAAAGAAATCATTAAATATTCTATGTAGGGGCGCAGCAATGAGATATTTTTTAACTAGGCTTTATGATTATACAAATACTCCGAAAACAGCATTGATTAAGATTAAAGATCCAAGAGAATATTATCAAAAGTTAATAATACATAACAATTTAAGTAACTTTAAGGCTTATATAGGCTAATGATTAAAATTTATACTGATGGTTCGTGTTTAGAAAATCCAGGAAATGGTGGTTGGGCAGCCATTATTAATAATAATGGTGATATAAAAAAAATTAATGGAAGTGAAAAAAATACCACAAATAATAGGATGGAATTAATGGCTCCAATCAATGCTTTAAAAAATATAAATTCAAATGAAGAAATAAATATTTACACAGATTCTCAGTATGTAAAGCTTGGGATTACTGAATGGATAAATACATGGGTAAAAAATAATTGGCAAACTTCAAAAAAAGAGGAAGTAAAAAATAAAGATCTTTGGATTGAGCTATATAACTTAAATAAATCCTTAAATGTGAAATGGAATTGGGTTAAAGCTCATGCAGGCGATCCATTAAATGAAGAAGTTGATTTATTGGCCAAAAAAGCAGCTGGTCTAGACTAATTCCAAAAAGTTTTCTGCAGCAGATATTTCACAAGATCCAGTGTCTTTTTCTTCCTGAATTTTTATAACCTTCAAATTATCTACCAACATTGTGTATCTATTTGATCTAATTCCCAATCCTCGTCCACTTTTATCCACCTCAGCACCTATTGCTTTTGTAAAATTTAAAAAAGGGTCTCCTACCATTATAATTTTCTCACCTACGTTATTTTCTTTGCCCCATGCATTCATTACGAATGGATCATTAACAGACATACAAATAATTTGATCTACTCCCTTTTGTTTATATTTTTCACTATTGTTAACATAACCTGGTAAATGTTTTGCAGAACAAACTGAAGTATAGGCTCCAGGTAATCCAAAAATTACAGATTTTTTATTTCTTAAAATGTCTTCAACGTTTTTTTTTACTGGTTCACCATTTTCAAGCACAAACACTTCTGAATTAGGTATTTTTTCATTTTCTTTTACTTTCATTAAATTCTCGCTTTAATATGTTTTTTGATTTTATCTAGATCGTAATCAATTATATCATAATTTTCTTTCTCATCCATTATAAACATTAATTCTTTGGGTAAATCGGCATTTTGATCTATTGACTTTTTTATTGCATCTGGAAACTTGCATGGATGGGCAGTAGATAATACCACATTATTTCCCTCTAGGTTAACCTTATCTAAAGCATTATATCCAATTGCAGTATGAGGGTCTAAAATAGTTTTATATTTTTCGAAAACGTCTTTTATAGTTTTTAAAACTTCTTCTTCACTGATCCGTGCTGATAGAAAATCAACATTAATTTTTTCTAATTTTTTCTTATCAATGATATATTTTCCTTTTTCTCCTATATCCTTCATAGCTAAAGTTGTTACAGTATCATCATGATTATTTACATCATATAAAAGTCTTTCAAAATTACTTGCAAGTTGAATATCCATACTAGGGGAAATAGTTTCAGAAACTTTTTCAATAGTATATTCACCCTTAGAAATCGCTCTATGTAATATATCGTTTTGATTGGTTGCTACCACCAACTTATTAATTGGTAGACCCATTTTTTTTGCCAAATAACCAGCGTACACATCTCCAAAATTTCCAGTTGGGACAGAAAAATTAATTGGTTGAGATCTATCCTTAATCAAGAAAAAACTATAAAAATAATAAACACTTTGAGCAATTATTCTTGCCCAGTTTATTGAATTAACTCCAGACATATTGATTGAACTAGAAAATGATTTGTCAGCAAACATTGCCTTAACCAAATTTTGACAATCATCAAAGTTCCCATTTATAGCAACATTAAATACATTTTTTTCGTTGCCTGTTGTCATTAATTTTCTCTGAACAGGAGAAATTCGATTATGTGGATGAAGCACAAATATATTTATATTTTTTTTTCCTTTAATCGCATCAATCGCTGCAGCTCCTGTATCACCTGATGTTGCTACAACTATATTTATTTTTTCATTTTTGTTACTTAAATAATATTCGTAAAAACTACCCAAAAGCTGCATAGCAACATCTTTAAAAGCTAATGTTGGACCATGAAATAGTTCAAGAACAGTTCTATCACCAACCCTATTAAGCTCTACAACATTTTTTTTTCTAAAGACTGAGTAAGATTTTTCTATGATATCACTTAAATCTTTTTCACTCATAAAATCACCCATGAATGGATGAATAATTTTTTTTACTAAATCGGTGTATTTTAAATTTTCAAAACTATTTAAATCTTTTTGGGTATATTTATGAAGAGACTTAGGAATGTACAAACCACCATCATCAGCTAAACCTTTAATGAAAACGTCTTTAAAACTGTAGTTATTTGAACTATTTCTAGTGCTAATGTAATTCATTTAATAATTTTTTCTTCTAAAATATAAATATAACAAAAGAATTGAAATCGCTAATGAAAACCAAGTAATTGCATATTTTTTATGATTATTAGAAATTTTAGCAGTAATTTTTTTTGGTTTTGGAGATTGATAATTGCCATCTAAATATATTATGTAATTTGAAAATTTTTTGCCTGTAAACTCTAAAATATCCTCTCGGTCTAAACTAAACCAATAATTTTCTTTGATATCATTATCTGGTTTAAAAATATTTTTTCTTCCTTGAGATTTAAGTATTCCAATAATATTATTTTCTTCAAACTCATAAATTTCCTCAGAATCTTTTTTTTCAAAAGGTATCCATCCTCTATTAAGTAAATAATTTTTGCTATCAATCATTAAAGGATTTATAACTTCAAAGCCTGGTGTACCATTTTCATTTAAATTGTATAAATAAATTTGTTTATCAAAATCTATGGAACCTGATGTCTTTATCTTCAAGAAATTAGTTGCATTTGACTCAGATAATTGAACTGGAGGTTTTTTTAAAGAAGATTCAATTTCTAAAATAAGATTATTTTTCCAATTTAATCGAATAATTTGCCATGATCCTAAAGAAATAAAAACTAAAATAAAGAAAATTACAAAAACTGAAAATAAAAATTTATGTTTCAAGGATCAAATTAACTTCCCCAAATATAAATTGCAGCAAATAAAAACAACCAAACTACATCAACAAAATGCCAATACCATGCTGCAGCTTCAAAACCAAAGTGATGATCTTTATTAAAATGACCTAATTTTCCACGCCATAAACATACTGCTAAAAAAATTGTTCCAACAATTACATGAAAACCATGAAATCCTGTTGCCATATAAAATACCGAGCCATAAATATGATCTGAAAAAGCAAATGTTGCATGATGATACTCATATGCTTGTAAAGCGGTAAAGCAAACTCCAAGAATAACCGTAAGTATCAAACCATTTATAAAACTTTTTCTGTCATCTTCTAAAAGCGCATGATGAGACCAAGTTACCGTTGTTCCTGACAATAATAATATTAAAGTATTTATTAGTGGAATGTCCCATGGATCAAAAGTTTCAATATCTTTTGGAGGCCACACATTTCCAACAAATTCGTTTGGAAAAAGACTTACATCAAAGTACGCCCAAAACCATGCAACAAAAAACATTACCTCTGATGCTATAAATAATGTCATTCCATATCGATGATGAATTTGAACTACCGGTGTATGATGTCCTTGATGTTCAGCTTCAATTACGACATCTCTAAACCACATGTAAGCTCCGTAAATTAATAAAGCAAAACCCAAATACATTCCCCATGATACCTCTGAGTGCATATAATAAACTGCTCCCAATGCTAAAACTAAGCATGAGAAAGAGACGTAGATTGGCCAAGGGCTTGGATCCACTAAGTGATAATCATGTTTTTTTTCAGCTGACATTTTTTTGAATTATGATTGTTTATAGTAATCTGTCGAGAAAAAAGTATACGACA
>MDTB01060455.1_pt1 | contig 11563 bp, 13 predicted proteins | sample 811161 | NCBI WGS metagenome assembly MDTB01 (sample SAMN05326650, study PRJNA326480) | marine metagenome | isolation source: seawater | place: Mediterranean Sea | collected 2009
ACGACGGAGCCAGACGTTTTCTGCAGCGTTTTTGGCAAACTCGCAGCCTGGCAGGGACTGACTTGCAGATCACCCGGTATCGGGGCATGGGCGTGATCAGTGGTCGGGGTGCCCTATTGGGTCGTGATCCCCAGCCGATTGCCACGGCACTGATCGACGATGACCTGCTGCTCTTGGCGTCAGGTCGAGGGGTGTTGGAGCAGGCCCTGGATGTGTCTCAGCTCGAAAGTTTGCACCTTCAAGGTGACGAAGACCTTGCCAACGATTTGAAATCACTCGGTTCGGGTGTGGCGTTTCTTACGGCAAGTCCGGCCGCAATGAAGCGCTGGCTGGGTGTTCCGGCTGCGATCGCAGACCGTGGTGATCTCTCCGGTTTGGTGGCTGGCCTGGTCACCCATGGGACGGATCTTGACCTAAGTGCTTTGGTTCGCTTTCGCGATGAGGTGATTCCCGAGGCGGATGGACGTTCAGATGCTGAGGCACTTCTTGCCGGTGCAGGGGGGGATGCCCAGGCGCTAGCTCTGCTGTCAGCGCCCCAGGCATTGATCAATCCCGACAGCCGCAATCCCTTGGCGCAGTGGATTGCTCCAGTTCTGCAACGGACGTTGGACTCCGCCTCTGCGGAAGGAGCAGCGGCCGTTGTTGCTCTCGACTCCGGCCCAATGCTTCTCCAAAAGGGTGAGGCGGGTTGGCTTCTCGGGACCCGCGCGGATTCACCACCATCGGAGGCCGTGAGCAGCAAGCTTGAGCAGGATGGCCTCGTGGGATCCACGCTGGATGCCGATGGGCAATCGCTTGAGGTCTGGACCAGGCTGGTGCGTCAACGTCGCCATGGTGAGGAGTCGCTGACGGCGGATCTGGCCGTTGCTTTAGAACACGATTCTCGCTTGAACTGGTGGGGACAGACCCTTGAGGCACTGCGTCAGCGTCGAACTGGGGGTGATTCGACCGGTCTCAAGCAGCAACTTCAGGAGCTGCGCAGTCAGGCCAAGGCGCCGATCACGCAACAGCTCGCTCTTGCTGCCGATCCGAGTCGGGATGGGCTCGCCCAGTGGCGTCCATGGATTCTTCTCCAGGGCCTGGGAGGACGTTCACTGAGCCCTGCGGTGCAGAGTCTCACTCTGGTCGCAGCGCCAGATCAGACGTCGAGTCAGAGTGGGGAGGCGAGCAGCCTGCGCCTGCATGCCCGACTCCGTCTCGGTTGATCTTTTCTTGTTCCGTCATGGCATCGCTGCTGAACGGGAGCATGGGCAGGACCATCCAGATCGCCCCCTGACGGTGCTCGGAGAGCAGCGCACGCTTGCTGTGGCTTACCGCCTTAAGGCTCTTGGTTATCAAGCCGACCAGATGCTCTGCAGTCCTTACAGGCGGGCCGTGGAGACTGCCGACTTGGCCGTTCAGGTAGGTCTGGCTTCGGTGAAGAGGATCGAGACCACCCTGGCGCCTGGGGGTGATCCAAGGCCTTTAGTGAGATCCCTTCACGGTCGATGTCTCCTGGTCGGCCATGAACCCGATCTGAGCGGAATAGCCGCTGCACTCATCGGGGCTGCACCCGGGGGGCTGCGCTTGCGGAAAGCAGGCTTCTGCCATCTCTCCTGGGATGCCCTTCACATCGATCCCTTCGGACATGCAGAGCTCCAGGCTTTGCTTAAACCGCGACTCCTGCTCCCAAGCTCCGTTTAAGTTGCTTTTGAGTTGTGGGGAGACGGTGAGTCGGAGCGAGAGTGCTGAAATCCGTCATGAGCGCACCGGTCTGGTGTTCCGTCCTGGCTTGGAAGGGGTTCCTGCAACGCAGTCGTCAATCTGCGACATCGACGGGCAAAAGGGGCTGCTTTCCTATCGCGGTTATCCCGTTGATGTTCTCGCTTCTCACTGCAGTTTCTTGGAAACCACCTACTTGCTGATCTGGGGTGAATTGCCCAACCCGCAGCAGTTGAGGGATTTCGAGCAGGAAGTGCAGATGCACCGAAGGGTGAGCTTCCGCGTGCGCGACATGATGAAGTGTTTTCCATCGGATGGTCATCCGATGGATGCTCTGCAGTCCAGTGCGGCCTCGCTTGGCTTGTTTTATTCCCGGCGCGCCATCGATGACCCCCAATACATCTATGACGCCGTGGTGCGGTTGATCGCCAAGATCCCCACGATGGTCGCGGCCTTTCAGCTGATCCGCAAAGGACAGGATCCGATCCAACCTCGGGATGACCTGGCCTATTCGGCCAACTTCCTCTACATGCTCATGGAGCGTGAGCCTGACCCTCTGGCGTCGAGGATCTTTGACCGTTGCCTGATCCTGCATGCGGAACACAGCCTGAACGCCAGCACGTTCAGTGCGAGGGTGACGGCCAGCACGCTGACCGATCCCTATGCCGTGGTCGCTTCAGCTGTGGGAACCCTGGCTGGCCCTCTGCATGGAGGGGCCAATGAAGATGTGCTGGCCATGCTGGATGAGATCGGTACAGCAGACCGTGCAGCTGATTACCTTGACGCGGCCATGGCTAGCAAACGCAAAGTCATGGGTTTCGGCCATCGGGAGTATCGGGTTAAGGACCCCCGTGCCGTGATTCTTCAGGCGCTGGCCGAAGAGCTGTTTGCCCGCTTCGGCCACGACGAGATGTACGACGTGGCTCGTGCCCTCGAAGCGGCTGCCGAACGTCGCCTGGGTCCGAAAGGGATTTTCCCCAATGTGGACTTCTACTCCGGCTTGGTTTACCGCAAGCTCGGAATTCCGAGGGATCTGTTCACGCCTGTGTTTGCCATCGCCCGGGTGGCGGGATGGCTTGCCCACTGGCGGGAACAGCTCGGCGCCAACCGCATTTTCCGGCCCTCTCAGATCTATACGGGCTGTTCGATGCGTCAGTGGAGCCCGCTTGAAGACCGGCTTCCCTCCGCAAGCACCTAAGTTGCACTCATCAATCCTCAGTTCATGGTGACTTTCTTTGCCACCAATGCACCGGCTCTTGTCAGTCCCGGTCTGGATCTCGAACAGAGCTTCAGTCAGACCCTGGAGGGCTTTGGTCTCTCCGATCAAGCGGCCCGATTGATCTGGTTGCCGTTACCAATGCTGCTGGTGCTTGTGGCAGCAGTGGTTGGTGTGCTGGTCACAGTCTGGTTGGAACGCAAGATCTCTGCCGCTGTTCAGCAGCGCATCGGGCCCGAGTACGCCGGAGCCCTTGGCGTTCTTCAGCCCCTTGCTGATGGCCTCAAGCTTCTGGTGAAAGAAGACATCATCCCGGCCAGGGCTGATGGGCTTCTCTTCACGCTTGGCCCCGTGCTCGTTGTGGTGCCGGTGATCCTGTCCTGGTTGATCGTTCCCTTTGGACAGAACCTGCTGATCAGCAATGTGGGCGTTGGCATCTTTCTGTGGATCTCCCTCAGCAGCGTTCAGCCCATCGGACTGCTGATGAGTGGTTATGCATCCAATAACAAGTACTCCCTTCTGGGTGGACTCAGGGCTGCAGCTCAGTCGATCAGCTACGAAATCCCGCTCGCCCTTGCGGTGCTTGCGGTGGTGATGATGAGCAATTCTCTCAGTACCGTTGACATTGTTAGCCAGCAGACGGGAGCTGGAATTCTGAGCTGGAACATCTGGCGCCAACCGGTGGGTTTTCTGATCTTCTGGATCTGTGCCCTGGCTGAGTGTGAACGCCTGCCCTTCGACCTCCCTGAAGCTGAGGAAGAACTGGTCGCTGGTTACCAGACCGAATACGCCGGCATGAAATTCGCCCTGTTTTATCTGGGCAGCTACATCAACCTTGTGTTGTCGGCTCTCCTGGTCTCGGTGCTGTATCTCGGTGGCTGGGGATTTCCGGTGCCTGTGGAATGGCTCGCCGGTTGGTTGGGGCAGTCTGTTGATGCTCCGCTCGTTCAGGTGATCACAGGCGCGACAGGCATCGTGATGACCGTGCTGAAGGCCTACCTGCTGGTGTTCATCGCCATCCTGTTGCGCTGGACCACGCCCCGGGTGCGCATTGACCAGCTTTTGGATCTCGGCTGGAAATTTCTGCTTCCCCTGGCTTTGGTGAACCTGCTGGTCACCGCGGCCCTCAAGCTGGCATTTCCCGTTGCTTTCGGTGGGTGAACACGCCACTTTCATTCAGTCGTCGTCATCATGACGCTCTGGTTTCCTCTCGATAGTCCGCTCCTTACCTGATCTCAGCCAATGTTCGGTTTTCTCAAACAGGTTGGTGACTACACCCGCGACGCCGTTGACGCAGCGCGCAACCTCACCCAAGGCCTGGCTGTCACCTTCGATCACATGAAGCGCCGTCCTGTGACGGTGCAATACCCCTACGAGAAGCTGATTCCTTCAGAGCGCTACCGCGGACGGATTCACTACGAATTCGACAAGTGCATCGCCTGCGAGGTTTGTGTTCGGGTGTGTCCCATCAACCTGCCAGTGGTGGACTGGGTGATGAACAAGGAGACCAAGAAAAAAGAGTTGCGGAACTACTCCATTGATTTTGGAGTCTGCATTTTTTGCGGCAATTGCGTGGAGTACTGCCCCACCAACTGTCTGTCGATGACCGAGGAGTACGAGCTGGCTGCATTCGATCGCCACAGCCTCAACTTCGACAACGTGGCTTTGGGGCGCTTACCCACCAGTGTGACCACTGATCCCGCCGTACAACCCCTCAGGGAACTGGCGTATCTTCCGGCCGGTGAAGTCCATCCCCATGGGGTCGACCCAGCCCGTCCACGGGCAGGTCAGCGGCCCGACCAGGTTCTGGCTTCCCTGAAACAGAGCGCTGGTGACGCAGCGGGCGATGAGGGAGAATCAGCCTCATCATCCACCAACAGCAAGGGGAGCGCTGAATGACGATCGCAGCGTCAACGCAGCTGATCAGCTTTCTTGTTCTCAGCGCGGTCATCGTTCTGGGAGCCCTCGGTGTGGTGCTCCTCAGCAACATTGTGTATTCGGCTTTCTTGCTGGGTGGAGTCTTCCTTGCTGTCGCTGGCCTCTACTTGCTTCTCAATGCCAGCTTCGTGGCTGCCGCTCAGGTGCTGGTCTACGTCGGAGCTGTCAATGTTCTGATTCTGTTTGCGATCATGCTGGTCAACAAGCGCGAGGATCTTGCTCCGATCCCTGGGATTGCGGTCCGGCGTCTTCTCTCAGGTGGGGTCTGTGCAGGCCTGTTTGTTCTTCTCACCCGTGTGGTTCTCACCACGCCCTGGGCTGAGGGGCCAGAGCCGATCGGCGAAGGGGCAACGATCCGCATTGGTGAGCATCTCTTCACCGATTACCTGCTTCCCTTCGAGCTGGCGTCCGTGCTGCTTCTGATGGCCATGATCGGAGCCATCGTGCTGGCCCGGCGTGATGTTCAGGCAGTGGATCCTGGAACTGGTGAAGCTGTTGATCAAGGTTTGATTGAAAAGGCGCGCACGCCTTTGCTGGTGGATCAGCCACCCGCCTGATGTCCTCTTCCCTTCTTCCCCATGGCTTCTGAGCTGCTTTCCGGTTCCGTTCCCCTCGAGGCGTATCTCCTTGTCGCAGCAGTTCTGTTCTGCACAGGGGTTTGGGGGCTGATCAATAGTCGTAATGCTGTTCGCGTGCTCATGAGTATCGAGCTGATGCTCAATGCGGTGAACATCAACCTCATGGCGTTCTCTTCCTACGTGGATGGACAGTTGATTCGAGGACAGGTGTTTTCGGTGTTCGTGATCACTGTGGCTGCGGCCGAGGCTGCAGTCGGTTTGGCGATTCTTTTGTCGCTGTATCGCAATCGCGTCACAGTGGATATGGAACGTTTCAACCTTCTGCGCTGGTAGGGCAGCGCCCCCACCATGCAGCTGCAACGGGTTTGGCTGATCTATAGAGCTGATAGTCCGCTCGCTCTGAAAGAAGCAAAAGCGTGTGCATCCCAGCTGGAGTCGCTGGGTGTCTCCGTGGCGATCGCCATGAGTGGACTCATGGCCGATCCCTTCCCAGGTCTCCTCGCTTCTGAGCCTGAGCTCCCCGATTTGGCCGTTGTGCTCGGCGGCGATGGCACTGTTCTTGGCGCCGCGAGACACCTGGCTGTGCTGGATGTTCCCATCCTCTGCTTCAACGTTGGTGGCCATCTGGGATTTCTGACCCATGAGCCCGGTCTTCTGCATAGCGAGACGCTCTGGACCCGGGTTCTCGAGGATCATTTCGCCATGGAGCGACGGATGATGCTTCAGGCCGTGGTCCATCGGGCTGATGCCCTGACATGCCCGGTCTCTGGAATGCTTCCGGACGATTCGTCCGTGGAGGAAAGGCACTGGGCTCTCAATGACATCTATCTGCGCCCCTATCGCGAGGATCTTGCTCCAACGTGCACGTTGGAACTGGAGATCGATGGAGAGGTGGTGGATCAGGTGAGAGGTGATGGATTGATCCTGGCCACACCCACCGGGTCCACCGGTTATGCCATGGCTGCTGGTGGTCCCATTCTTCACCCTGGGATTGATGCCATCATCATCAGTGCTATCTGTCCGATGAGCCTGTCCAGCCGGCCCATTGTGCTGCCGCCGCGTTCGCGTTTGGTGATCTGGCCGCTCGGGGATCCCCACCGCCAGGTGAAACTCTGGAAAGACGGTGCCGCCGGGGAAGTGCTGGCACCTGGTGAATGCTGTGTGATTCAGCGGGCTCCCCATTACGCCTTGATGGTGCAGCTTGAGCAGAATCCTTCCTATTACCGCACCTTGTCTCGCAAACTGCATTGGGCGGGCAGTTTGATCGACAGCATGCCATCGCCGAACTGAAACCACTGATGCCCCTAGAGATCGAACGACGTTTTCTGGTGACCGGTTCGGCTTGGTGTGCTTTGGCTGGAGCCCCTGAGCACTTGAAGCAGGGCTATCTGGCGGCTTCCAAGGATGGCGTCACCGTGCGGATGCGCTTGCGTGCCGATGGCGAGGCTTGGTTAACGCTCAAAGCACCTGCTTCTGGGATCGCTCGCCATGAGTTCGAATATCCCCTTCCAACCACCGATGCCGAGGCGCTCTGGGATCTGGCACCCCATCGTCTGATCAAGACCCGTTACCCCCTCTCACTCACCGGTGGTGAGTGGGTTGTGGATTGCTTTGAGGGTGACAATGCGCCTCTTGTTCTCGCTGAGGTGGAGTTGGAAAGCGATGATGCTCCTCTTGAGCTGCCTTCGTGGTGTGGCCAGGAAGTGACAGGTGATAGTCGCTGGAGCAATGCGGCCCTGGCTATTGCTCCGATTGCGGCATGGCCTGAGGAGGCCAGAGCTCGCTACGGCTTGGGCAGCTTTGAATGAGTCCAAACACCCTTGAAGACCCCTTCAGCTTTCCTTTAGATTTCTCTCAGGAAACGTGAAGGTGCCTCCGTGCACGGCCTCTATGACCATGAGGGGATACTGCGATTCATCGGTCTCGATCGCGAGGCATGCATCGCCTATGCCGACCTCTTTGACCTCTCTCTGACGCACTGTTCGATGCTCGATTTGCCCGTGCCTTTGCCGCTGGCAGTCAGGGCGCGTCGTCGGATGCTTCCGGAAGCGAGCAGCAGTTGAATCCATCCCGGCAGATCTTGCCGTGATCCATCGCCCAGTTGAGCAGGGCCACCCGGTTCTTGGATCCGGTTTTGGTGAACACATTGCTCACGTGATTATCAACGGTGCGTTTGCTGATGGTCAGTCGCTCGGCAATTTCTTGATTCGTCAGACCTACCGCCACGAGTTCGATGATTTCTAGCTCCCTTGCGGAGAGGGAAACATTCATTGCGTTTGCTCCCTCGCCACTGGTCATAGTGACCGTTGTGATCAACCTAGCTTCCATCCTAGGCATCGCAGAAGAGGGTGATCTTGCATAGTGGCCCTCAGAAGCGTTCCTTCGTTTGAGTTCCGCGCTGCAGCGCAGCCTTGAGGCTGGTTCTATCACGATCACTGCTGAGGTCATGCCGCCGAGAGGAGGGGATCCTGCTCACACCATCGCCATGGCTGAGTGCTTGCGCGGTCGCGTTCACGCCATCAACGTCACTGATGGCAGCCGGGCGGTGATGCGCATGTGCAGCCTCGCGGTGTGTCGTTTGCTGCTCGATGTGGGCTTGGAGCCCGTTCTGCAGATGGCTGGACGCGATCGCAACCGCATCGCACTTCAAGGTGACTTGCTGGGAGCCCATGCACTGGGGATCCGCAATGTGCTCTGCCTCACGGGAGATCCCGTGCGTGCGGGCGATCAATCGTCAGTGCGGTCGGTCCACGAGCTGGAATCGGTTCGGCTTCTGCAGCAGGTGAGTGCTTTCAATCGTGGTGAGGATCCCGTCAAGGAAAGGCTTGCTGACGGTCCGACCAATCTGTTCGCCGGAACGGCAGCTGATCCCCATTGCGCGAGCTGGTCCGGTCTGTCGCGTCGCCTCTCGCGCAAGCGTGAGGCAGGTGCCCGATTCGTGCAGACGCAGATGGTGATGGATCCTCGTGCTCTTGAGAGGTTCTGCAGGCACCTTGCTGATCCCCTTGAGCTGCCAGTCCTTGCAGGGGTGTTTTTGCTCAAGTCAGCCCGTAATGCCCGATTTATCAATCGCATGGTGCCGGGTGCGTGCATTCCCGACCATTTGATTGAACGTTTGGAGAAGGCGAAGGATCCGATGGTTGAAGGCATCGCCATCGCTGCTGAGCAGGTGCGCCAGTTCACAGGAATCGCCCAGGGGGTTCATCTGATGGCCGTGAAAGCGGAACAGCGCATTCCTGAGGTGCTGGACCGTGCCGGGGTCAGCTTGCCGGTGCTGTGAGATCGGTGCCGAGCAGTTCGGCCATGGCCTTTTGCTGGGGGGAGGGCTCCACGAGGTCTTGGCGACGGGCATCCGTGATCAGCCAGTCGAGCGCAGCTTCCTGAAGGTCGAAATGATCACCGTTGCGGCCGACGCAGTAACGACCGAACACGAGTTTCTCCACCAGCTGCACGCCGGCACCAATTCTCGAGTAGTCAAAAATGATGGAATTGTCGATCGTGGCACCTTCGCAGATATGGCAGCTGGGACCAATCATGGACGGACCGATCAAGGTGGCTCCGTCTTCGATCCGGGTCATTCCGCCCACATAAACCGGGCCCTGCACATTGATCCGATCCCAGTTGGCTGCGACGTTGAGACCAGCAAAGACTCCCGGACGCACCTGTTTGCCGGGGATGCCCACCTGACGTACTTCGCCCTGAAGCACGCTGCGGATGGCCTGCCAGTAATCGGGGACCTTCCCAATATCGACCCATTCGAAGTCCATGGGCAAGGCATAGAAGGGGGCCCCAATTTCAACCAGCTTGGGGAAGAGATCAGAACCGATATCAAACGATTGACCTGATGGAATGTGATCGAAGATCTCGGGCTCGAACAGGTAAATCCCGGTGTTGATCGTGTCGCTGAGGGCCTCCTCAATCTTCGGTTTTTCCTGGAAAGCTTTGATCTGACCTTCGTCATCACTGACCACGACGCCGTAGCTGCTCACCTGGTCTTTCAGGACTCTTTTGGTGATCAAGCTGGCCATCGCTCCTTTCTCACGGTGGCGGCGCACGGCCTCAGTGAGATCAAGATCGATGAGGGCATCGCCGCAGAGCACCACAAAGGTGTCGTCAAAAAATCTCTGAAAATCCTGGATTTTTTTCAGACCGCCTGCTGAGCCGAGGGCATCACCAATTAACTCTCCATCTTCGATTCTTCCTTCGAAGCTATAAGCAATTTCAACGCCGAAGCGCTGCCCATCCCGGAAATAGTTCTCGATTTCTTCAGCGAGGTGAGACACATTCACCATCACTTCTTTGAAGCCATGCTCTTTAAGAAGTTCGAGCAGGAATTCCATCACCGGCTTCTGCAGGATCGGAATCATGGGTTTGGGGATCACGTGGGTGATCGGCTGAACCCTTGTTCCTCTGCCTGCGGCCAGGATCATCGCCTTCATCGGCGTTACACGGCTTTTGAATAGAAAAGCCACCTTAAGTGGGGGCTTAGGCGGCTATCGCTGCTTTGGCCGGCACGACATCTGGCACGTCGATGCTGGTCAAGGGCAGTTGTGCCATGGCTCCAGGTGCCAGAAGCCGTCTGAGCTGAATCGGACCATGCAGAACCCCGAATTGCTCTAACTCGACTTGGCCCTGTGACGAGAGGAACAGCAGGGCCCAGAACACACCGACACGATCTTTGTCGAGATCCGGCGCCGCGGCGTCGCCCCATCGCTCCACGAGGGTTTCGAAGTTGACCCACTGCAGAGATTGCTCCCAGTTGTTCAGGAACAGGCCAAGTGCGGCGGTGGTTTCCGGAAGCTTCTCGCGATGGGCCAGAGCTGCCACCTGAGCAATCGCTTCGCGATTGGAGAATCGTTTCTGTCGTTGTCGTCGACGCATCTCCAGCTCATCCGACTCCAGCTGCTCAGCAATCGACTCCAGCTGTTCAATCAGCTCTCCCAGGGTGACCGGTCGGCGTAGGGGTGGAGGCGCTACGGGGCGGCGCAGGAGATGTTTTTCAGGCCGTCTGGGGAGGTCGAAGCTCGGATCCAGCCAGCCCTGATCTCCAAAATCAGCATCGAAAGCCTCTTCAATCACTGGTTCAGGTGGGAAGGTCTGAGCTTCCAGCACTTCAGCCTTGAGGCTCACCAGCACAGAAGCGGCCAGAAAGGCTTCGCTGCTGTCGGCCAGATCACGTTCATAGCTGCCTCCCCTACTGGCGATCTCCGCCTCCACGCGTCTGGGAACCTCGATCCTCTGCTTGAGCTGGTCGAGGAATCCATCAACCACCGCGATCACATCCACATCCCAGGGGTCCAAATCACCGCGTTGCGCAGCATCCTGGAGCAGACGAATGGCAAGCCTGGCGCCGGAATCAGCATTTGGATTCAGCGCGGCATCTGCCACCAGCAATCACCAACTCCTTGAAAAGTACCGATCCTGGAAGGGATGGGCCAGTCCTAAGGAAGTTTGGGGGCCTGCAGCAAAGCGGGAGCGAGGGAGGGATTTCTGATCAGCGGCGCGGTGGGTCGGCTGATGGCTTCCATTGCTGCAACATCACGATCCACGAGTGCCTCGATCGCCGTGCGGTAACTGTCGGTCATCAGGCGTGGGTAAAGACCGATGCCGATAATCGGCACAAGCAAGCAGCCGATGATGTAAACCTCACGAGGCTCTGCATCCACCAGATTGGTGTTGGAGGCCAGCTGCACGTTTTCCTTGCCGAAGAAGATCTCCCGCAACATCGACAACAGGTAGATCGGCGTCAGGATCACACCAATTGCCGCCAGACCGTCGATCACGATCCGGAACGTGAGGGTGTAAGCCTCATCGGTGGCGAATCCGGTGAAGATCATCAGTTCGCTCACAAATCCACTCATCCCGGGAAGAGCCAGAGACGCAAGGGAGCAAACGGTCCAAAGCGCAAACATGATGCGCATCTTCTGCCCAACACCGCCCATCTCATCGAGCTGCAGGGTGTGGGTGCGGTCATAGGTAGCGCCCACAAGAAAGAACAGGCTGGCGCCGATCAGTCCGTGGCTGATCATTTGAAGCATGGCCCCGCTGGTACCAAGCGCGCTGAAGCTGCCGATGCCGATCAATACAAATCCCATATGACTGATCGAGCTGTAAGCAATCTTGCGTTTGA
>MDTB01093481.1_pt1 | contig 11563 bp, 8 predicted proteins | sample 811161 | NCBI WGS metagenome assembly MDTB01 (sample SAMN05326650, study PRJNA326480) | marine metagenome | isolation source: seawater | place: Mediterranean Sea | collected 2009
ATCCAGTGCCGGACCGGCACAGGGCTGCTCGATGCCAGCTGGGCCAAACAGCCAAGATTGGCGGTCACGATCAACTCTGGGGCGTCTTGGTTCAGATCGGAGATCTTCTGATCCAGAAGACGAATCGAGAGTTCCGACTGCAGAACCGAATAAGTCCCCGCCGCACCGCAGCACAAATGACTGTTGTGAGTTGAAACCAGATCCGCTCCCGCTGTTTTAAGAATGCGCTCAACTTTACCCCTGATGCCCTGGCCATGCTGTAAGGTACAGGGCGAATGGAAAGCCACCCTTCTAGGCGACATTGCCCCAAGAGATGCTACATCTTCAGGACTAATGAATTCAGATAGGTCGACTGTCAACTCACTCACCCTTTCCGCCTTTTCGAAATAGACCGGGTCGTTCTTAAGCAGTTGGCCGTACTCGCGTACCGTTACACCACATCCACTTGCCGTCATCACGATCGCTTCGACCCCGTTTTCGATCTCAGGCCACCAGGCATCTATATTTCGACGCATCGCGTCCAAAGCCGGATCTGTGTCGCCAAGGTGTAGCTGCAAAGCGCCGCAACACCCAGCCTGTTTAGCGCTACGAACATCAACATCAAGTTTTGCAAGAACTCGCCGTGCGGCTGCATTGATCTGGGGCGCCATGGCAGGCTGTACACAACCGTCGAGCATCAGCACCCGCCGACTCCCCTGACTCCGAGGAACGATACCCGCGTGATATCTCTTCGGAATATGGCGGGCCAAACTCTTTGGCAACAACCCCCGCAGCGTCTGACCTATCCGAAGCAAAAGTCCAAACCACGGACCCAGCATCAAATGCACCAGCGACCACCGGCCCAGACGCTCCAGCACCGGCCGCGGGCACAATTCATCTACAACCGGTCGGGCAAGTTCTACAAGACGGCCATAGTGAACATCGGATGGACAGGTTGTCTCACAGGATCTGCAGGTGAGGCACCGGTCCAGATGGACTCTTGTAATCTTTGATGCTTCTTTGGTCTCAAGCAACTGCTTGACAAGATAAATCCGGCCACGCGGCCCATCCAACTCATCTCCAAGCAGTTGGTAGGTCGGACAAGTTGCTGTACAAAAGCCGCAGTGCACACACTTTCCAAGGATATCGCTTGCTTCTTTACCAAACGAGGTCCCTTCAAACGCTGAGGCGAGCTGAACGTGCATGGTCAGTCGTGCGAGAACAGTCGGCCCGGATTGAGGATTCCAGCCGGGTCAAACGCTTTCTTCAGTCTACGGTTGAGCTGAAGGATCGAGGCTTCGGGACTACTGAAGTCCGTATCCTGATTCGCGCTTCTAAAGCCCGTAACCCATCCCCCAAAGGGTCGGACCATTTCAGTTAATTCTGCGAGGCGGATGTCAGCCTTGAGCCAATAGAGTGCGCCACCCCAATCAATAATGCTCCTACCCGGCAGGTCAATGGGGAGGTCTTGCGGCTTCACATTAACCCGCCACAGGGGTAAATCTTCTAAAAAGAAGTCCAGTTGCTGCTCCTTCAATTGTGTCCAGAAGGTATCTGCGCTCCCATCCAACTCGCCGCCAAGTTCATCCCCAGCAGCTTTGACCGCGGCCTCGCTTCCGGAAAGACGTACCCGCAAACGGCCGTCATCAAACGCGCTGGCCGACACCGGCAGCGGTCGACTCAGCAGACTCGTCATCAACCCGAAGGCTTCATCTAAACGCATTTCGTAAGTGCGGGTCTCGCTGTAGGCGGGCGATGGCAAGACCTTGAGCGAAACTTCGGTTAGGATCCCGAGCGTTCCCATAGATCCTGTTATCAGCCGGGCAATGTCGTAGCCGGCCACATTCTTCATGACCTCGCCGCCAAAACGCAGAACCTCCCCCTTGCCGTTCAGGCAACGCACGCCGAGAACAAAGTCCCGCGCCGCACCGCGATAAGGTCGAGATGGGCCCGATAATCCAGAGGCTATCGTCCCGCCGATCGTGGCCTCCTCTCCAAACGCAGGCGGCTCAAACGGCAGCATCTGGCCGGATGCCGAAAGCGCGTCCTGAAGGTCTTTCAGGGCCGTCCCGGCACGCACGCTCACCACCAGCTCCGTCGGCTCGTAGTGCACTATGCCCTCGATACCGCGAACGGAACAGGGCGTACCGCGCGGCTTACGACCGAGAAACCGTTTAGTGCCTCCTCCGGTGACACAAAGCGGCTCGCGTTCACGGGCCGCTCTTTGGACCTGCTCCTGAACGATCGCTACTGCACTATCGGAATCGTTCATCATTTTAAAACCGTGGCAATTCCGGGTGGGCCAACTTGCCTTCATGAACATGCATCGAATTGAATTCCGCGCATCGGGAAAGCGTCGGCACGGCTTTGCCGGGATTAAGCAGACCATCCGGATCAAAAACTGCCTTCAGCGCATGAAACTGCGCTAGCTCAGCCTTATCAAACTGCACGCACATCTGATCGATTTTCTCCAGACCCACGCCATGCTCGCCGGTGATGGTGCCCCCAACGCGTACACACAACTGCAGGATCTTGGCGCCCAATGCTTCGGTACGCTCAAACTCTCCCGGCTTTCCAGAGTCGTAGAGAATGAGGGGATGCAGATTACCGTCGCCGGCATGAAATACATTCGCAACCCGTAACCCGTACTCAGAAGCGAGTTGCGAAATACCCTTGAGCACCTCGCCCAGAACACGACGGGGAATCGTGCCATCTATACAGTAATAGTCAGGTGAGATTCTCCCTATCGCCGGAAATGCATTCTTTCGACCTGACCAGAACCGCTCGCGCTCGCTTTCATCCCGAGCAATATTCACGGAGCGCGCGCCACTTGCAAAGAGCAGCGCCGAGACCGCTCCCATCTCGGCATCAACCTCAGGCTGTGTGCCATCCAGTTCGCAGAGCAAAATTGCAGCAGCGTCTCGCGGGTAGCCTGCCTGAACAAAATCCTCTGCGGCAATGATGGCTGGGGTATCCATCATTTCCAGGCCTGCAGGAATTATGCCCGCCGCAATAATGCCAGCAACTGCCGAGGCCGCTTCCTCAACGCTCTCAAAAGCCGCCATCAGCACTTTGGCAGTCGGCGGAATTGGCAATAGCCGAACGGTGATTTCAGTCACCACCCCCAACATGCCCTCCGAGCCGATAAAAGCTGCCATCATGTCATAACCCGGCTGATCCAGCGTCTCGCCACCGATCTCGATCACCTCGCCATCCATCAGGACTACCTCAGCAGCAAGGACATTATGTACCGTGAGCCCGTACTTGAGGCAGTGCACTCCCCCTGCATTCTCAGCCACGTTGCCACCGATTGTGCAGGCAACCTGGGATGAAGGATCCGGGGCGTAATAAAGGCCGTGCGCGGCGACCGCCTCACTGATAGCAAGATTGCGAACGCCCGGCTGAACCCGCGCGGTACACGCTAGGCGGTCAACCGAGAGTATCCGATTAAACCGCGCCATACTGAGCAGTACACCTTCGGGATGAGGCGTCGCGCCACCCGAAAGACCGGTCCCGGCGCCCCTTGCCACCACAGGAACCGAATATGCCTGACACAGTTCCATCACTGATCGGACCTGCTCCAGGGTGTCTGGCAAAACCACCACGCCGGGAAGCCTCCGGTACCCGGAAAGGCCATCGCATTCGTATGGACGACGTTCATCGGGCGAGCGTAAAACCGCTGACTCCGGCAGTGCGCTTAGTAGCAGATTCAGGAAAGTCGGGTTAAGTGATTCGGCCAAGGATCCTCCAACGCTGTCTTTAATCCCTTGCGTCAGTATGTCACAGCACCTGACCTTCCTTAAGCCCAAGAACCCGGTGGTCTGACCTCATCATAGAGGAATCACGATTCTTTGGTTATGCTGTCGAGTACTAAATCTCAGCAGCTATGTCGACATACCACCATGAGCGAACCCGCATCCATCATTGCCTCACTGAACATGACGCCACACCCGGAAGGCGGTCATTTTGTTGAAACGTTCCGCGATGCAGCAAACAGCGTCAGCCTGATCTTCTACCTCCTTGAAGCAGGTGACAGATCGCACTGGCACCGCCTCACAAAGGATGAAATCCTCCACTTTTATGATGGGGATCCACTTACGGTGCTGTGGTCGTCAGACGGCGTTTTAATCCAGGAGCAAACCCTAGGGCGAAGGATCGAAGATCAACATGGCTATCATCACATCGTTCCTAAAGGTACCTGGTTTTCAATGCATTCAACCGGAGAATGGTCCCTGATCGGCTGTACCGTAGCGCCAGCTTTCACCTTTAATGACTTTGAACTTGCACCCAAAAACTGGACGCCTGGTAAAGGTGACCCCTAGCCCATCGACTGACAGAAATTGTCGAACAGTAGGCGCGCGTTGTCCTTGAACTGCGGCATATACTGAAGCGCCTCGTCCTCCATGACTTTTAGCGCTCCTGGACCCTTGACCTTATCCAGGGCTGCAGCATAGGCCGGAACCTCGTTCCACTCGCTGATGGTTTGATCCTGCAATTCAACATGGAACTGAATTCCCCAAGCGTGCTTGCCAACCCGCATTGCCTGCCAGGTGCAGTCGGGTGAACTTGCAAGCAACTCGGCCCCGGTCGGGGGTTGCGTAACTGCCACGGAATGCCACTGCAAACACTTCATTTGCGGCGTCAAGCCCTGCATAAGGGGGTCATTGTGAGCGGCATCCGTCAGGTGTACATCCAGAATACCGATCTCTGGGGTATCCTGTACTTCACATTTACCGTCCAGCGCATCCGCCAGTAGCTGGTGACCAAGACAAAGTCCAAGGTAGGGTTTTTTAAGATCCTGTACCCAGGTACGAATGGCCTCCTTTTCCGCAACAAGCCAGGGGCACGTATCGGTATCCCAAACATCCATGGGACCGCCCATCACCCACAGAGCATCAAAGTCCTTAAGGTCCGGGATGGTGTCTCCAGCATCGAGTTGAACCGCATGCCACGAAATACCTCCCTCTTCAAAAAATGTACGGAAGATCCCGGGATGCTCGCAACTAATGTGCTGAAAAATCAGAAATTTCATGCTTGATGTTTTCAGTTACCCTGGTTCTTGGGGTTAATCACCCGATCTAATAACTGGCAAAAGTGGAGCCCTTCTATCACCGGGTAAACCGTAGTTCAGCATAACTTTTTATGTCTAAATAATCATTCATTTTCGGAGGAGCAATCGATCAGCATGCTCAACACCCTGATGATATTAGGGACTTTATCGTTAACAGACAGAGTTGTGCTTTAGCTTCTTGCGGACCGCCGAGGTCATAAAGTGTGATGGCATAGCCGAAGCGATCGTGCAAACCCTAACGCTGAAGGCTCGCAGCACACCCCAGGTGCTCATGATTTTCCATCCGGCTCCACGATGAACGAAAGAAAACGAATCGGCAGTTGATTAAGCTCTTCAGGACCATGTGGGGCATCTGCATCAAAGTAAAGAGAATCACCTCGACTCATCTCATAAACACGGGATCCGTGCCGGTAAACCATCTCCCCCTCCAATATGTAAATAAACTCGACTCCGTCGTGTTGGAACAACGGAAAAACATCCGATGGCTCTGAAATCACAATCAGGTATGGCTCAACTCGGGGGGTCCGATCACCCACCGAGTGGCCGAGCAGGTGATATTGATGACCGGCACGGGTACCGCGCCGGTCGATAACCAGGCCCTTTCCCGCCTTTACAAAAGATGCCTCCCGATCCTGCTCGTATTTCCTGAAAAGAGCGGTGACAGGAACATTAAGTGCGCCAGCCAATGATTGCAGCGTCGTGAGTGAAGGCGATGTCTGTCCGTTCTCGATTTTCGAGAGCATACCCGGCGACAGATCCGATTGACGCGCCAGGTTGGCGATGGTCATGCCGAGTTGCGTACGATAGACCCTCACCTGTCTGCCAATCGCATCCTCAAGACGGTTACCCCGCTCCGGCCCCGATGCAGGCGGATCTTTTTCGACGACCTCCAGAGAATGCCCTACGGATTTTCGACTCATAACGCGCCGTGTTGCCCGGTAACGTTATGCCCCGGCACGGGGACCCGCGTAGTGGAACTGGTTGCCAACGTAACGCTTCGAAGGTCTTCCGGTTCAAGATTATGAAGCCGCGTTTTGCCGGTGCACCGTGCCATCATCGATGCCTCGCCCGCATTGGCATTCAATATGGCTTTTAAACCATCAGCACGCTCCTCAGGGGTCCTGTCGGATTGCCAGCGGATCCCGCCATCATGGATCTCGCCACCCATCGCGATCGCCGAGGTCACACCATAAGTCACAATGCTTGCGCCCATGGCAATAAGACGCGCTGCATCCGTACCGGACCGCACGCCCCCTGCAAAGATGAGTGTCAGCACCTCCTCTTTTTTGCGTTGTCGCAACGCCGCGACGGTTTCAGAAAGCAGATCAAACCGCGGTTGGGCTTCCAACTCTTCGCGCCACGCGCCAAAGTTGCCAGTGCTATCCAGCATTAGAAAGTCATATTCTTGAGAAAGCGCAAAGTCCACGGCATCATCAATATCTTCAACGTCGGCGAGGCCAAGGCCTTTGAGTCCACGGCTGTCTTTAAACGAATCTTCCTTGATCAATGACTTGTGCCATCGCTGAACAATACCAGCTGCGCTACTATTGCTCGAGTCTCCAGGCTCAAGAATCTGGAACCAGTGCAACTTCCCGTCTGGCGAACACCTACTGATCACTCCCGTCCCATTTTCGGCTGCTGCTCGCCACGCCGCCTGCCTGATCTCCTCAGGCGCATCATCCAGACCGCTGATAAGAAATGGCTGCTTCAGGTTGAGATTCGGTCCAAGGTCGATATCGATACGACACGCCTCCCGATAAGGATCAATGACCAGGCGTGAGAGATTGGCCGGGAGAAAAACCAGATCGTCCAAAGAAGCAGGACGCTCCAGAGGGTAAGGATTATCCCTAGGGCTAAGACGCTTTTGCAGCATCGCCTGGTGCTTATCAACATCTTTGGGGTGAGTCCGCGCCATGGAAAAAAGATCTTCCCGATGGTGAACTGAGTAGTCGGTCGAACCGGTCTCGGCATCGCACCGGTAACATCGGGCGGCTTCCCGCAACGCAGTCGCCTCATCATAGGTGTCTTCAATTTCCGGGAAGCTCGCGGGCTCTTTTCCAACGCCGTGAAATATGGGCTCTTCAAGAGCGAATTGCTCCCATTTGAGATCCTGGGCTACGGGAACACGCCGGGTACGATACGGCGTGCGATACGGAATGGGTGAGTCGATGCTCTCCAGTGCGGCACGAATATAGTAGGCAGCCCGCTGTCCATGCTGCATCGCCATAACAATGGTAGAACCGCCAAAAGCCCCGTCACCCGCTGCAAAGACTTTCGGATCATGGGTGCGCATGGTTGCGAAATCAGTGCGAACACGATCAACATCCATTAGGCCTGCGACATCCAGAGCCTCGTTGGCCCCTTTTTGCCCTACGGCGGCGATCACCATACCGCACGGAATCTCAAAGGCGCTGCCGTCAACGACAACGGGTGAGCGGCGCCCGTCTTCATCAGGCGGTCCCGCTTCCGTGCGTACGCACTGCATCGTAAGGCTGTCACCCAGATCAGCGATGCCCGTCTGCATGGTGTTGTAGACAAACTCGATGCCTTCTTTTTGCGCGTGATGCAATTCGATCTTGCGCGCCGGAATTTCATCCGGACCGCGTCGGTACACAACTTTTACCGTCTTGCAACCCGGCAGACGCAAGGCTGCTCTACACGCGTCCATTGCGACATCACCCCCGCCCACAACGACAACAGTTTCCGGCATCTGCGGACGCTCTCCAGCGTTGATCCGCCTCAGGAAGCTCACCCCATCTTCCACATTGGGGTGCTCCTCTCCAGGAATCCCCATTGGTTTTCCCCACCATGAGCCGATCGTCAACAAAACGGAATCGTGTCGCTCTTTCAGTTGATCGAGAGAGACCTCGCGACCCAGCGCTGTGTTGAGATGAACGGTAAGTCCCGGGCACTGATGCTGAAGACGCTGAATATCCTCTTCAATAATCCCCGAGGGGAGACGAAACTGAGGGATACCCCAGACCATGGTGCCTCCCAATCGGTCGGTCATCTCATAAACAGATACCGAAAAGCCGGCTTTGCATAGCTCGAACGCAGCAGTGAGTCCTGCGGGCCCCGACCCCACAATGCCAACGGACTCCTTGCGGCAAACAGCAAACCGGGTCTTCGGAAGATCAGTCCCAAGCTTGTCCATGACAAAGCGCTTCAGATTTCGAATCTGTACGGCACCGTCACTGCTCTCACGCCTACACGCAGGCTCACAAGGTGCGTCACACACACGCCCACAGATCGAGCTGAAAGGATTGGTGGCGGTTATCGCTTCAAACGCCTCGGCATACTGTTTTTCCCAGATGTAGCCAATATAAGACGGTGCATCAGTTCCAATCGGACAGGCTACCTGGCACGGGGCAGGCACAAAATGCGGGTCCGTGGTGTCATCTGAAAACCCGGGTGGCGACACCGGGACACTGATTCGCTCAAGACCGTAAACGCTCATGACAACACCCCCATCTGCTCCTGCGAAGCGCCCGTCATTGGAGGCTCATAAGGCAGTCCTGTGATATCAGCCGCCTCGGGGGTTAAGGCTACGAGGTCATTGCGATTAAGACTGGTGACGTCATTGTAGCCAAGTGCCTGGGTAATCGCTGCAATCTGCCAGCGCACGCTTTCCAGGAATCGGTGAATATTGCTCGCTTCCACCTCGGGCTGGTAACGCTTTTCGTGTTCGGGATCCTGAGTAGCGATTCCGGTGACACACGTGCCGATGTGGCACTGCATGCATGAGATGCACCCGCCCGCCACAATCACCGATGTCCCGAACGCAACTGCATCCGCACCAAGGCACAAAGCTTTCACTGCATCGACGCCGTCGCGAATACCTCCCATTAATACCAGTTGGATTTTGTCTCGGGCGTCGATCTCTTCAAGCGCCTCGAGTGCCTCAATAATGGCTGGCAATGTCGGGATTCCGACATTGTCGATCACCTCTGCACTGCCTGCACCGGTAGAGCCCTGCATACCATCGAGTTCCACAAAATCGAACCCATCCTTGGAAGCGATTTTGATATCGTCTCGAATCCTTCCGGCACCTAACTTCACACTGACTGGCACTTCATACCCAGTCGCTTCACGAAACTCTTCAACCTTGATTACGAGATCATCCGCCCCAAGAATATCGGGATGACGCGACGGTGAGCGCAAATCGATACCGGAGGGAATGCCACGAATCTCGGCGAGTTCCGGAGTCACTTTTTTGGCCATCAACTGTCCACCGAGGCCCGGCTTCGCCCCCTGGGAGATGTAAATCTCCAAGGCATCAGCCCGGCGCATGTCATGAATATTCCAGCCCAGTCGTCCACCAAGACACTGAAAAATCAATTGACCGGCAGCATCTCGCTGCGCGTCGCTCATACCGCCTTCGCCGGTGTTCTCGGCAATGCCGGACATTGCCGACCCCATGGCGATCGCATATTTTGTTGACCGGCTGAGTGCCCCATAACTCATAGGCGCAATCATCACGGGCATACTGAGTTTTAGGGGCCGCGCCCCATTGATACCGCCGATCTCAGTTTGCATGTGGACCTTTGAAACGACATCTCGATCATCACCAGCTTTCGCGAGGTCTTTGCGAAATCCAATGTCGCTGAGGTGCGGCAAAGGGCGCGCGCCGCCATAACCGCGAATCCGATACCGGCCACTTTGCGCTTTGATAGCGATGTCTTCCTGCACCTTCGGGTTCCAATACGCGGAACTACCCGAGAAGGTGTTAAAGGGGATGCTCCGCATGGGCGTTTCCGGAGTGCCGTAGCGGAGCTTCTTACCTGCGTTAACGATCTTGGAAAACCCTTTAGGCGCCTTGATGCCGTAGCGATCAAGAAATTCATAAACACTCTCGATTTCCTTTGCATCAACATCGGTCAGCATGGCATCTGAGCCGAGATCCTCAACATTGCCTGCAACATAGATTTCCCCGCTCGACATATCCTCGCCGACCCTCTCGCCGGCATCCCCCAGGATGATGATCCGACCGCCATACATCATGTAACCGGCCATGAAGTTCGCATTTCCGACGCAGCACAAAGTGCCGGCTTTCATCACCTGTCCTGCCCTTGACCCCATGTTGCCTTTAATCACGATTTCAGCGCCACGGATCGCCACACCGGGAATCGCACCTGCATTCCCACCCACCACCACCGAGCCGCTATACATGTTGTCGCCAACACCCCAACCAACATTGTGCGAGACATGAAAGCAGGCCTGATCAGTGAGCCCGGCACAGAAATAACCAGCGGAACCCTTGACGTTGACGCTGATAGGAGAGGTCAGACCCACGCCGATGTGGTGGCGAGCGTCCGGGTTCAGAATTTCTACTTCGTCACCGGCTTCACCCAGTGTCCGAAGCTGAGCATTCGCCTCGCGAACGCTCAGCTCGGCTAAATCGAGCGAGACCATGTGGCGTAAGTTCCTGGTGCAGGTTCACGTGTGTTCAGCGCTTTGCCGGGGAAAAGCCGGTTCAGCGATACCTCTTCCGACGCAATGGCGACAAGGTCATCATCCTCGTACATGATCATCGGCTTGGCGGCCAGGCGATCCTTGGCATAGCCGATCTCATCTCCGGTCGAGACCAGAAAAGAAAAAGTGCCGTCAAGGTCATCGATCGAAGTTGACAGCGCATCCTGGAGCTTAACGCCCTGTGCGAGTTTGTCAGCGAGATACACCGCAATGAGTTCGCTATCGTTATCAGTGGTGAATTCAAAGCCCCGCTGTTCGAGGCGGCGGCGCATCTTCCAGTAATTGGTGATCTGGCCGTTATGCACAATCGCCACATCGGCAAAGCCTGTTGCCCAGAAAGGATGAGCCGCCTCCGGCTTGACGTCACTTTCGGTGGCAAGACGCACGTGCCCGAGGCCATGCGTACCATTAAACTGATTCACCTGGTAACGATCATCGACATCGTAGGCACTGCCAACATCTTTTACGATCTCAAGGCTCGTGCCGATCGAGATTACCTTCGCCGCATGCTCCATCTCGTAGGAAAGTTTCTGTACGTCTCCGTCATACCGAACGGTCACACGATAATTGTCCCCGGCGCGCGCTTCTTCTTCGATCCCTGCGCCAAGATCCAGCAGACGCTGACGGATCGCGGCAATCGCCACCTCATCGTCTGCGTCACTCTCGGGATCAATAAAAAAGCGCAGCTTTAACCGACCTGACGATTCGGGTGCGTAAAGTGCAAAGCCCGTTGAATCAGGACCGCGGTGCTGGCAGCCATCGAGCATCCGAATCAACGCCTCGCCAGTGCTGAACTCTTTGTCCGCTCCGCGATACATTACCCCTGCAATACCGCACATAAATTTTCTTCCTTTGATGGAGTTGTCTGTCTGCAGGCGAGGGTACGCCTTTCACCGGGACAATTCAACTGGTGGAAATAATGTTTCCCCGCAGGAAACCTCTGGGTGAGAGAAAGTCCAGCCGAAGCCGAGTTTTTCTTGCCTTTGAGTTTTACCTTAGCTGGACTTCAGGTACGACTCCATGGAGTCATCCATTGCCTCG
>MDTB01220251.1_pt1 | contig 11563 bp, 12 predicted proteins | sample 811161 | NCBI WGS metagenome assembly MDTB01 (sample SAMN05326650, study PRJNA326480) | marine metagenome | isolation source: seawater | place: Mediterranean Sea | collected 2009
AAAAAAAGTTATACTCAACTTTAAAAATATTAAATCGAAATTTAAAGTTAACAAAACAGAGCTTTACGAACACTATTTTATGAGAAATATTTATTATGACAAAAATTGGATGTTTGAAAATCATTCTGATATGGTAAAAAAAATTGGATATATTGATCAATGGAGCTATAAAATATATAAATATTGGTTAGATAATTTCTCAATGAAGAATCATAAAATTTTTATAAAAAGATTGTCTCAATTTATTAAAAGCGATGAATATAGAATGAGAAGATCTAAATTTTAAATGATTTTTTCAAATTTAATAAAATCATATATTGTTGCTTAAATCAAGATTATCTTATTATTTAGCATATTTATTTATGCAGCTAGTTAATTTTTAAATAATTTGATTTTGAGTTGTTTTATTTAATTTATAATATATTGGTATTAAAATTACTCTTTGATAAAACTCCTCAGCTATTGGTTAGTCTTTTCTATCAAATTTAAATTTTTGAAGAAATTTTTGATGATATAAAGGAAAGTATTGAACCTGGAGTTTAATTTTTAGAAAGAACTTATTATATTTAAAAAAAGCAATAAAGTGTCAAAAAATTTTATGAAAAACAAAACTTGTCTTTTTTTAGGTTATAACTCAAAAAAAACTAAACTCATCAACTTTTTAAAATCAAAGAAAATAGTTGTCACACAACATCAAAATAAAATACTTTCAAAAAATTTAATAAGAAAATATGATTTTATTATTTCGTTTGGTTACAGAAAAATTATTCCAATTAAAATTTTATCATCTTTAAAAAGACCGATTATAAATTTACATATTTCCTATTTACCATACAACAGAGGTGCATATTCAAACTTTTGGTCCTTTTTAAAAAATACTCCAAAAGGGGTCACTATTCATGAAATAGATAAGGGTATAGATACTGGAGATATCTTATTTAGAAAAAAAATTACATTCAAATTGAACAAAAATACTTCCTTTAAATCAACTTATAAAATTTTATTTTATGAGATAGAAAAATTATTTAAGAAAAACTATAAACCAATAGTTAATGGTAATTATAAAAAGAAAAAGCAATTATCAAAAAAAAAAATTAAATTTAAAAAGTGAATTACCTAAAAATTTTAATTGGAATATTTCAATCTTAAAATTTTTACAAACTTATAAAACTTGACTTATAAATTATCATAATCTAAAACCGAATTATGAAAAATAAATCTAATTACAATCGGTCACTTAAACTTATAATGCAAATTCAAAATATAAGAAAAAAAAATAATGTAAATTGGATGGATATGTTGAGATTAGCATTTAAACACGATCCCAAGGGAGCTGCGAAGATAATGTCTAATATTTATACAGATGATCAACGAGTCAGTAACCTCGTTCATAAGTTAATAAGATCAACTAAATAAATCCTAAAAATCGTTGAAAATTTTTTTATTTATATAGTGAAGACATCGCAAACACACACCTATAAGAATACAAATAAACTACGTTATCATCAAAAAATTTTATTAGATATAATAAAAAAAGATTTTAAAAATAAAATACACGGAAAAATTTTAGATATAGGGTGTGCCAATGGTGTTTTTATAAAAAAATTAAGTAATGAGTTCAAAAAATTTGAGTGCACTGGCATCGATACATCTAGTAAAATGATATTTTTAGCCAAAAAAAATAAATCAAAAAATTTATCTTTTTATAAAAAAGATTTTATGAAATATAACAAAAAACTTTATTTTGATATTGTAATAGCCAGTGGAGTTTTAGCTTTCTATGATAATTTTTCAAAAGTATTAAATAAAATGACATCGTTTCTTAAAAAAAATTCATATCTTTATATTTTTGGAACTTTTAATAGCCATGATATCGACACTATAGTAAAGTTTAGAAATAATTATACTAAGTCAGGCTGGGAAAAAGGTCTTAATTCATTTTCGATTAAAAGAGTTTCAGATTATTTAACAAAAAAAAAATATAAGTTTTCATTTAAAAAATTTAATATTCCTTTCAATTTAAAAAAAAAAACGAATCCCATTCTAAGTTACACTTTGAGTTATTCAAAAGATAAAAGAATAATTTTGAATGGTGCAAATATAAAAATGGAATTATTTTATTTAAGAATTAAAAAGTAATGAGTAAAGTTTATTTTTGTAAAATCTGTGTTTATCCCTCAAGTAAACCACATATAGAATTCAATAATGAGGGTATTTGCTCTGGATGCATAGCTTATAAAAAAAGACCTAAAATAGATTGGAAAGAGCGAGAAATTAAATTCAAAGAAATTTTGGAATCAAATAAAAAAAAAAACACTAATTATTATAATTGTATAGTCCCTAGCAGCGGGGGAAAAGATAGTCACTTTCAAATTATTAAGATGCTTGAATATGGCATGAATCCACTCGTAGTTAATGTAATACCTGACAAATTATCTGAACTCGGTAGATATAATATTGAAAATGTAAAAAAATTAGGTGTAGATACAATTGAAATTTCATTAAACCCTGTAATCAGAAGAAAAATTAATAAATTTACTTTGGAAACTGTTGGCGACATTTCTTGGCCTGAACATGCTACTATTTTCACCGTTCCAGTAAAAATTTCTGTATCAATGAAAGTTCCACTTTTGATTTGGGGCGAAAGTGCTGAAAATGAAATTGGGGGACCAATAGAATCTCAGGATAGCTATATTTTAGATCGAAGATGGTTGGAAGAATTTGGAGGATTATTAGGTTTGAGGACAAATGATATTTCTGAAATTCTTCAAATTCCTAAAGAAAAGTTAATAATGTATACCTACCCATCAGAGTCTGAATTAAAGCAAAATCGAACGAATGGTTTATTTTTAGGACAGTTTTTACCTTGGGATGGTTATCAAAATGCGATTATAGCTAAACAACACGGATTCATACCTTATGAAAAGGACGTGGAAGGCTCAATAGTAAATTATGAAAATTTAGATAATGTTTATATGAGAGTTCATGATTATTTCAAATATTTAAAATATGGTTACGATAGAGTTACAGATTGGTGTTGCACTCATATAAGAAGAGGTAGAATGACAAGGGAAGAGGCTATTAAAATTAATCAAGCTAAATCTGGAAAATTTCCAGAGGAATATTTAGGTTATAAATTATCAGAAGTGCTAAATGAAATAAATTGTAGCAGAGAAGAATTTATTAAAATTTGTGATAAATTTACTAATAAAAGCTTATTTGTATGTAATAACAATAATGAATTAGTCAAAGACGAAAAGCTTAACTTGGTACTAAAAAATAATGAATACAAATAAATATGATGTTGCAGTTATTGATTATAATACTGGTAATGTCGACTCAGTTATTAAAGCAGTTAAGTTTTTTGGTAAAAGTGTAATTTTAACTAATGACAAGACTGAAATACAAAATTCAAAAAGAATTATTTTACCAGGTCAGGGCAGTTTTCACTTCGGTATCCAAGAATTAAAAAAATTAGATTTAATTAATTTATTAAAAGAAAAAGTATTGGTAGAAAAAATACCAATTCTTGGAATTTGTTTGGGTATGCAATTATTTGCTGAGGTGGGTTATGAAAAACAAGAAAGTTTAGGATTGGGTTTTATTAATGGTTCAGTAAAAAAAATTCCAACCTCTTTAAAATTACCTCATATTGGATGGAATGAAGTTAATTTTTTAAAAAAAGATGCTCTTTTTAATGATTTAGAAAATAATAAGGATTTTTATTTTGTTCATAGTTATTATTATGAATGCTCTGATATTAAGGATAAATTAGCAACAACAAATTATAATTTTGATTTTCCCTCTATAGTAAGAAAGAATAATGTAGTTGGTTTTCAATTTCACCCTGAAAAAAGCCTTAAAAATGGTTTAAAACTTATTAATAATTTTTTAAAAATCTAATGCATAAAGTTCGAATTGCTCCAACTCTTCTTTTTAAGGATAATCTTGTAAAAGGGAAAAATTTTAAAAGTTGGAGAGTTGTTGGTAATTTGCATCAAATGATTAAGCTTTATAATTTAAGAGAAGTAGATGAATTAATTTTTTGTGACATTGATGCACATAAAAATGGCTCAATACAATTATCTTTAATTGATGAATTTGCAGATGAATGTTTTGTCCCACTTACTATTGCAGGTGGAATAAAATCACTTCAAGATATTAAAGAATTGTTAAAAGTGGGAGCTGATAAAGTGTGCATAAATTCTCATGCGATAAAAAATTTAAATTTTATAGAGCAAGCGGTGAACAAATATGGAAGTCAATGTATAGTTATTTCTATAGACTATAAAATTAATAAAAATAAAGAAAAAGAAATTTATATCAACTCTGGAACCACTCCAACAGGAATTTTACTTGAAAATTTTATAGAAAAAATAAATAAAATACAACCAGGAGAAATTTTAATCACTTCAATTGATCACGATGGTTTGATGAAAGGATATGATACTAATACAATAAAAAAAATCTCAAATTTATGTGAAATACCAATTATTGCGTCTGGTGGAGCTGGCAAATTGGAGGATTTTTATGATTTGCTTAGAAGAACAAATATCAAAGCTTTATCTGCAGCAAGTATTTTTCATTTTACAGAAATTACACCTTTAGATGTAAAAAAATATCTTCATCAACTAGGAATTAAAGTAAGATTATAATAACAAATATGAAAAAGAATCTAATATTAAAAAAATTGTTACCAGAAGACGCTAACCCCGAATATCTTAAATGGATGAATGATAAAGAAGTAACAAAATTTACAGAACAAAGATTTAAAAAACACTCATTATCAGAAATTAAAAATTTTATTAAAGAAAAAAATATTTCTAAAGTTGAGTTTTTATTTGGAATATTCGTCGTTGATAAATCTGTAAAAACTCATGTAGGAAATATCAAATTAGGTCCAATTAATAAATTTCATCAATCTGCAGAAGTTTCGTATTTAATAGGTAATAAAAATTTTTGGAGCAAAGGATTGGCTACTGAATCAGTAAATATGATAATCCAAATTGCAAAAAAAAAATTTAAATTAAAAAAATTAATTGCCGGATGTTATTCAAATAATTATGGTTCTATCAAAGTATTAAAAAGAAATTCATTTAAAAAAGAAGCTGATTTAAAATCTCAAATATTATTTAAATCAAAACGGATAAATAAATTACTTTTCGGCTTAAAAATTTAATAAATTTTTTTTAAATCAATCGGATCATTCAAATTCATTTTTTTTTTTGTCATTCTTCCAATTAATTTTGAATACATCTTTGGTTTTACTTTATTCTCAGGTCTTCGGATTATAATATTCTTTTTTTCAATAATTTGGTTTTTACTTAATTCTTTATTAACATATATTCCTTTTCTAAAAAATTTTGTAAATTTCCTTTCTTTTAAAGCTGGCTTAATTGTTTCAGTCCCCGGTAGCAAAGTAATTTTATTAGCATAGTCACAAATAGTCTTTAAATCTTTAGGATCAGCTGAAAGCGAATGATCTAAACCTTTTTTTTTTTTTGTTTAATGTAAAATGTTTTTCAATAATTTTAGCACCTAAATTAAGAGCATAAATTGATGCCTCAAAATTTTTACAATGATCAGAGTATCCAATCACATTTTTTTTAAATTTTTTTTTTAAAGCTAAAATTCTGTTCAAATTAGCATCACTGTAATTACATGGATATAAAGAAACACAATGTAAGATAGATACATTCTTATTTTTTAACAAATTTAATGCTGTTGATATTTCATCTCTGTTTGACATTCCTGTAGATAAAATTATTGGTTTTTTTAATTTAGAAATTTCTATAAGTAGAGGTAGATCAGTTACATCAGAGGACGCGACTTTAATTGCATCTAAATTAAGTTTTTTTACTAATTTTAAACTGTCGAAATCAAATGCAGTGCATATAAAATCTATTTTTATTTTTTTTGAATAATTTCTTAATTTTTTCAATGACATTGTATTTAAAGAAACTCTTTTCCAAATACTTGAAAGATCCTCTTCGCCAGAAGTTTTCTTTTGTAATTTATTCTTCTTTGAATTTGGAACAGCCAAAGTATCCGGCTTAAAGACTTGAAACTTTACAGCGTTAGCGCCGGCTTTTTTTGCCTCAATAATATGTTTTTTTGCTGAACTAAAACTTCCTTCATGATTAATACCTATTTCAGCAATTATATATGGTTTTTTTAAATTTTTAAATATCATGAATTATAATTTTTATAATAATTATTATTTTTAAGTCCTTATTTTAAAGTTTTAATATTAAAGATGAATAACTTTTGAAAGTTTACTATCTTTGAAGACACCCCTTGTATCAATTATTTTTTTTGATTCTTTAATGATCTTCTTGTAATTAAAATTTGAATGATCTGTACAAATTATTGAAAAATCATAATCCTTATAATTTTTAATTTTTTTACTAAAATATACTTTATTTTTGAAATTGAAGCTTTTTATATATGGATCTTGATAATCTATTTTCACATTTTTTAAATTAGATAATTTTTTAAATATTTTTAAAGATGGAGATTCTCTTAAATCATTAATGTCTGCTTTATAAGAAACACCAAGAATTAAACACTTTTTTGATTTTTTGCTTTTTATCAATTTATTTATTTTATTTATTGTCCAATTTGTAACTTGGGTATTTATTTTAGAGCCTAAATCAATAAATTTGGTTTTGTATTTATATTTTTTTGCAACCCATTTCATAAAAATAGGATCAATAGGAATACAATGTCCCCCTACCCCTGGTCCTGGGGAAAACTTTTTAAAACCAAAAGGCTTTGATCCTGCTGCTTCTACTACATCATGAATATTTATTTTCATCTTATCGGTCAAGATTTTCATCTCATTTACAAGCCCTATATTTACCGCTCTAAAAATATTTTCAAATATTTTACTTGTTTCAGCAACCATGATTGATTTGCAAAGATAAATATTTTTAAAAATAGATGAATATAATTTTAAAACTTTCCTTTCACATTTTATTGTATAGCCTGCGACTAGTTTTGTAATATTTTGATAATCTAATTTTTTTGTGCTAATTGGTTTACCAGGATCTATTCTCTCTGGTGAATATGCCAAAAAGAAATTTTTTCCAATTTTAAATTTTTTACATAATTTTTTTACGAAAATTTCTTCTGTTGCACCAGGATAAACACTACTTTCTAAAACCAAGGTTTGATTTTTTTTCAAATAAGGAAAAATAGTTATAAATGCATTTTTTATATAGGACATGTCTGGATTTTTATTCTTTAGAGGTGTAGGCAAACATAAAATCAAAAAATTACATTCTGATATTTTATTTAAGCTATTTCTTAAATTAAAAAAATACTTATTTTTAATCGAAATTATTTCTTTATTAGATATATCAGAAATATAAGATTGATTTTTTTTTAATTGCTCAATTTTTTTTTTATCAATATCAAACCCATATACCTTAAATTTCTTATTTATTAGAAGTAATAATGGTAAGCCAACATATCCTAAACCTATAACGCCAATAATTGTTTTATTTTTTTTTCTCATTTTAATTTAGTCTTTGAAATCCGCTTTGACATACAGGGCCATCTAAATATTTATCAACAGATAATGATCCATTTTCAAAATTAGAAATTTTTTTAAAGATATCATCTAAAATATTGAAATAATTATCTAAGATTTTATCATCATGTTTAGTCGATAAGAATATTGCATTCGCAGCAAGATATTTATTTTTAAGCATTTCTTGAGTAAAAAAAGTTTTGTATTTTAGCCAACTTTGTGAATTTATAGTGAATGAAGAAAGCGCAGGTATCCCCATTACATTAATTTCTAGATTATTTCTTTCAGCTAAAAGTTTCCAATTCTTTTGAATTTTTAAACCTTTTTTTGTTATAATTTTCCATGATTTAATTTTTTCCATTTGTTTTAAGGTTTCTAATGCCGCCACAGGCCCAGATCTTTCTGTCCAAAAAGTACTGCTCATAAATGTATCTTGTGCATGATCCATTATTTCACGTTTTCCAATAATTGCTGCAATGCTATATCCATTTCCCATAGCCTTGCCAAACCAGGCCATGTCTGGATTTACGCCGTAAATTTTATGTAAACCTCCAAAAGCTTGTCTAAATCCAGAGGTGCACTCGTCAAATATAAGGATTATTTTTTTTTTATCACATAGTTTTCTAATTTTTTTCAAAAAACCATCCTTGGGTTGAAAATTTCTTGAAACCTCCATTTTTATAATTCCAATATCATTATTTTTTACAATGTTTTCTAATTCCTCAAAATTATTATAAGTAAATGGAAAGGCAGTATTTTTTAAATTTTTAGGCACACCTTTTGCTTCAAGCCCACCCATTAAATGAGATTGAAGATTATCTTTATTAGAAATATTTGATGACAAATACCAATCGTGCCACCCATGATAACCACAAAATGCAACTTTATCTTTACCAGATGCAGCTCTTGCTATTCTAACAGCGACAGCTGCTGCCTCACCTCCAGTTCTTGCTAATTTTGCCATATCAGCCCATGGATGCATTTCTAAAAGTTTTTCACATAATTGAACTTCCTCAAAACAATTTAAAGTACTTCCATTGCTTTTTTTTATTGCATTAATAACACTACGATCTACGTTTTTTTCAGCGTAACCAAGAATGTTGCAACCAATACCCATTAAAGATAGATCATTATATTTTTTTCCATCTAGATCCCATATTTCAATCCCTTTGGCCTTTTTAAAATAGGCAGGCCATTTTTCAGGATGAAAAAGTTCGGGTCTTTTAGATAAAAACATATTTCCACCTGGGATTATTTTTTTTGCTCTTTTCCAGGTCTTTTTCATGATTGACATTTTGGCTCCTTCATTTCTTAATAGGTGTGAATTTATTTTAAATCTAGTATTATTGTTAACTAAATTTACAACTTTTTTCCAACTAAAAAAAATATCGGGCTTAAAATATTTAAATATATTTTTTAGATTATCATAATCTTCTTGTTCATCTAAGGTGAGTCTTAAATTAGAGTAGTCTTTGTTATTTAAAATATTTAGCTTTTTAAACTTTTTATGGTTTCTTATAAATGGTGTTACATGTTCTTTATCATATTTTTTTTTTGAATTAAAGTTAGCAAATTTAAGTGATTTAAAGTTAAAAATTTCTATATCTAAACCATCAGGATATGATACTGGTTCAGTATTGCTAAGATAATCAACATTTTTATTTTCATACTTTTTAATAAATTCGTCAATTAAATTACCATCAGCTAATACACCGTCAGCAGTAATTCTTACTATGTTATCAGCTTTATATTTTAATGCAGCTTTGTAATATCTATTTAATACATTTATTTCACTGCCAACAAAATATTCAATTTTTTTTTTTTCTTAAAAAATTTATTAGTTTGGTACTTTTCTGAGTAGTTGCTATAACAATATTATCTAATTTTTTTGATTTTTTTAATCTTTTATGTAAAATTTCTATAAGGGGTGTACCATTTATTTTATACATCACTTTTCCAGGTAACCTCACAGAGGTTGTTCTGGCTTGTATAATTGCAATTGTTTTACTCACCATTTTGCTGGATTTATTAAATTAATTTCTTTACTTGCGTCTACTGAACTAATTTTAGTTTTTAAATATCCAGCTGACTTTATTAACATTTTAAATTGTTTTGAATTATCCATTCCTACAACTACTTTATCAATATATTTATTTGATAAAGCATATCTTAAACAAATTTCAAACTTAGATAGTTTTAGTTTTTTTTGAAGTCTGTCAAAATTACTAAAATATTTTTGATATTTGTAAAATTTACTTGGAACCTCATTTTTTTTAAGGAGTAGTAATCCCTGTAAAAATGTCGTTCTAGTATGAATTTCAATATTCTTTGATTTAAGCTCTTTTAAAATATTAGATTTAAGAGTTCTTTGATCAAAAATATTGAAAGGAATTAATACTAAATCTATTTCGTATTTTGATATTATCTTTTTTAATTCCTGAACTGTGTAAATTGAAACCCCAATTTTTTTTATTATACCTTTTTCTTTAGCTATTTTAAGTCCATTATAAATCTGGTGACCATTTTTATCTAATAGATATTTGGTGTTATGGACATGCATACAATAAATTCTATCTACTTTTAAATTTCTCAGAGATTTTTTTATGCTGGCTGATACCCATGAAAATCTATTTTTTGGAGGAGCAGAAACTGGTAATTTAGAAACTAATTTAAATTTTGAAAAATTTAGTTTTCCTAATCTTTTTTCAGAGTCTCCATAAACATTAGCTGTATCTATTATATTAATGAAATTATTTTCAGCTAAAGTTTTGATTTTTTTAACTTCTGAGGTTTTAACTTTTCCTTCTTTATTAGCTATTCCATATTTTTGACCAAACTGTAATGTCCCTATGCCTAATTTATTTGCTAAATACTTATTAAGTAAAAGTTCTTTTTTTTTAACCATTCCTATTAAGCCTTCAGTCAAACTTATATTTGGTAAATAGTTTGTATCTTTTTTAATCTTTGCAAGACCTGGAATTCTTTTTTCTATTTCTCTATCTGCTTTTCTGTCACTTTTACTGTATGGAATTTTTTTTACATTGATTTTTTTTTTGAATATAGAAGCTACAGTTTTAGCAAGATTATATATTGAAATTGGTTGACTATCATTTCCTATGTTATAACAAGTGTTTCTCTTACCGTTTTTAATTATTTCCAAGAGACCTTCTACTGCATCATCAACATGACAAAAGGATCTAATTTGATTTCCATTTCCATAAACTAACAAATTTTTATTTTTTGAAGCTAGACCTATATATTTTGGAATTACAAAATTCTTTTTTTGATCGGGACCATAAACGTTAAAAAATCTTACTATATTGTAATTAATATTATGTTTTTGATAAAAAGCTCTTACGTAATTTTCTGCTGCAATTTTACTAGTTGCATAAACTGATTTATTTTGAGGTTTAGAATTTTCATTTATTGGAAATTTTTTTTGGTCTCCATAAATTTCTGAGGAAGAAGAGTACAAAAATAATTTAATCTTATTTTTTCTTGCAGCATTTAGAATATTTTTAGTTCCATAAATATTAACATCTAAACATTCAATTTGATTTATATCTGTGTTTTTTACACCTAATGAAGCAGCAAGGTGAATTACTATATCGCAATTATTTATTGCTTTGTTTAAGATTTTATTATCAAAAATGTCACCTTTATAAAATTTAAAGTTTTTATGTTGCAATGATTTATTTTTATAAATATCTAAACAATTAACTTTATAATTATATGATAATAATTTTTTTATAAGGTTAGAACCTATAAAACCAGATCCTCCAGTTACTAAAATTTTTTTCATTTTTAAGGTTTTTTATTAAATCGACTATAATTAATAGATAGAGTTGTTTTATCAATATCAAAACAAAAAGTAATTTTTTTATGATCAATAAAAATTTTTTTCAGTGCATAAATCAAGCCAATTGAGCTATTAGTACTGGTCAGCTACACACATTACTGCGCTTCCACACCCAGCCTATCAACGTGGTGGTCTACCACGGCTCTATAGGAAGAACTAGTTTTGAGGTG
>MDTB01220637.1_pt1 | contig 11562 bp, 6 predicted proteins | sample 811161 | NCBI WGS metagenome assembly MDTB01 (sample SAMN05326650, study PRJNA326480) | marine metagenome | isolation source: seawater | place: Mediterranean Sea | collected 2009
AAAGTTATCGATATTCCTTTCATATTTTTGTACGTGTACAATAATGATATGTTTGTATCTGTTATATTTGTTTTATAATATGCTGTTTCTATATTAAATTATATTATATCTATTCTAGTTTTATAATATATATATATAATATGTTTCTATATTAAATTATATTATATCTATTCTAGTATATCAGTATATAATATATGTGTGGTTCTCCTGAGTGAATTTGAAAAATAATAATAATAATATCTTCTTTTTTTTTTTGTGTTTTTTTAAGAAAAAGATACTGCTGGACTGGTAAAAGGTGATGATTTTTAATTTTGGATCTTTTTTCGGGACAGGCCACCAATGATATTCTCATGCTAAATGTTGTTGTTGAACTTATCAATATAAGTATTATACCAGGTATAATAGATTGGATTGCATCGTTGCTTTTGTTGCGCTTTGCCCAGGCTTGTTATATATGTGATATAATATCGATATTTATTTAATTATGATAAAGCTTGAAAATAAAACATTTAAGGATATAAGACATATCTAATAAAATAGGAAGGGGAAAAAATCCCAAAACATGTCGTATATATTATTTATGAAAACTACACTGGTATGGATATTATTGTTATTAATAATAAGTACATTTAATCAAGGTGCAGCAGGAAATACATTATTATTACCTTGTGATCTTTTTGAAATATCAAATACGCCATGTGTTGCTGCACATTCTGTCATTAGGGCATTGTATTCTACATACAATGGTCCTTTATATACTATCCAACGCTTATCAGATAATGCTCGTACAGATATTTATGTAATATCTAAAGGTAGTCATGCAAACTCTGCAATGCAAGATAAATTTTGTGCTAATAATGATTGTAGAATTGTGAAAATATTTGATCAAAGTAATAGGGCCAATCATTTATCATTAGCACCACCAGGTGGTGCATACCCACATGAAGATATTGGAGTAAATGCAACAAAAGGAAAAACTACGATTAATGGAACTACAGTATACGGCGCATATTTTGAAGGCAAAATGGGCTATAGAAACGATAATACATCCGGGATTGCAATTAATGATGAATCAGAAACAATTTATATGGTAGTTGATGGCACACATTTCAATAATGGATGTTGTTTTGATTATGGCAATGCTGAAACTGATGCTCATGATGATGGAAAAGGTACAATGGAAGCTGTTTATTTTGGTTCTAGCACAGGTTGGGGTAGAGGTACTGGGCATGGTCCATGGATAATGGCAGACCTTGAAAATGGATTATGGGCTGGGAATGAAAAAGTTAACCCATCGAATCCTTCAATTCAATCAACAAAGATTGTTCATGCAATGTTAAAAGGAAAGTCTGGTGGTTCATTTGCTTTAAAAGGGGGTGATGCAAATGATAAAAATAGTTTCAAGACATTGTATGATGGTCCTAGACCTCCAAATTATAATCCAATGAAAAAACAAGGTGCTATAATATTAGGAATTGGCGGTGATAATTCAGACTGGGCTATTGGTACTTTCTATGAAGGTTGTATGACGCAAGGAATTTCATCAGATGAAACAGATCAAGCAATTCATGAGAATATTGTGAGTGTAATGTATGGCAAGTGAAAAAAATCTCTTGTACGTACGACCTACACTGCTGGGTTTTGTGTGGTGTAAACTTAAAAAACAAACAGGGGCAGATCGGGGGGTACATGTATATATATTCGTACGCTCGTAGCACGTACTTCGTAAAAAAGTTAATATATATACGCGAGTAATTATAAAAATTTTTCGTCTAAAAAAATTTAAAACTTCTTAATATCGTTGGTGTACACATATTTAATTAACAAAAATCTCTCTATAATACCCCTCGTATTAATTTTAATTTTTTTTTTATATGTCATAATTTTTTCTTTTTTATTACGAGACAACACTTCGTAACGCTTCGTGGTATTTAATTCAAGACATAATTAGGATGAACCATAATCAAAGCACTACTACTGCTATCACCACTACCATCAATATCCATTTGATTATCTTGTGCAACGCGTATTAATACATTATCTTTATCCAATAACCGTTTGATTACACGTATGCATAATTTTCTTTCTCTTTTTATTTCTTCCTCATCATCTTCAATACCAAGTTGATCCAAATAATATTTTACTATTTCCTCTTGCGTCAGACCAGGACGACTTCGATTTTCTAAACTACGTAAATGCATCGCAATCATATTTGCCATTTGTTGATATTTTTCAAACGTAACTTTGACTTTTTTCTTTTTCTTTTTCTTTTTTGGTTTATCATTTGTATCACCATCTTGTTCTATAGCAGTACTGCCTTCTACTATAGCAGTACTGGTAGCGTTTGTTGTTGTTGTTGAAGTAGTGGTGGTGCTTGTTGTTGTTGAAATGGCTGTACTATTTGGATCTGGTGCATTTGGATTTAACCCATCGCCTTGTTGTTGTTGTTCCAACTGTTGCATACTACCTGGGATAACGCTTTCCAACATTTGATTTACCGCATTTGCATCTTCATCATTAAAACTATTATTACTATTATCGTTCATTTCATCTTCTTCTTCATCCTCTTCATCAAATTCTACATCATCGTGTTCAACGGTAACGATAGATTTACGCAATAAACGATATGCTTCCCTAACATATTTTGGCGAAATTTCATCTGCTAAATGTAAGCGTGCAAGTGCTTCGGATATACGTACCATTGCTTCTAATTGACGTACCGTAATACGGTAAGATGCACGATTTGCACCAACTGCATCACCTTCTCGTAAACGTACATAACATCTAACAAGTTCTTGTTGTGACTCTGGTGTTATTATTGGGTTGAAGCAACGTGCAAATTTAATATAACGTTGCATTTGCTCTGTGCTATATGGTGCAGCCGCCGCTTCTTCTTTGTGCGTATGTACACTAACAATATGTTGAGCAATGTGATGATCACTCACTTCATCACATTCATCTAAAACTATGAAAAATAAATCAAACCTAGACATAATCGGTGCACTGATATTTAAATTTCCTTTCAAAGATTTCGTACGATCATACCTGCCATATATTGGATTGGCAGCAGCTAATATGGACGTACGCGCATTTAGTGTTGCTTTAATACCAGCTTTCGTGATGGAAATAGTTTGCTGTTCCATCGCTTCGTGAATGGCTACTTGATCGGTTAAATCCATTTTATCAAACTCATCAATACAACAAATACTATTATCTGCTAACATCAATGCACCTGCTTCGATGACAAATTCACCCGTATCCGGATCTTTCATCACACTAGCAGTTAAACCCGCAGCACTACTTGCTTTACCACTGGTGAATACAGCACGTGGCAAGAAGGAGCATACGTATTTTAAAAATTGACTTTTCGCAGTAGATGGGTCACCAACAACACATATATTAATATCCCCACGCAAACGCATACCTTCCGGTGTTGATTTATGCACTCCACCAAACAACATCAACAATATACCACGTTTAATCTCCTCATGGCCATAAACGGTGGGCGCAATACTATTAACTAAACGATTGTACAAATCTCTTTGATCTCTCATTCGCATAATTTCCTCTCTTTCTTCTGCTGTAAATTGCGTCGCAACATCTTCCTCTTCATCATCACCACGTATTGTCCATCCAGTTCCACCACCTGGTTCACTCCAAGTTGCTTGTACGCTACTACCTAAAAAGGAGAGACGATATGTTAAATCTCGTACCCCTAATGCTTTTAAACCGGTAACACCACCCCCTGCACCACTTATACTAGTTTCGCCACCACGACCGAAATTACCCCCGCGTCCAATCTTTGCACTTTCGCCACTTTTCATCATTTGCTTCACATCTGGAATAACAACTAATGCACCAGTGAAAACTAATTTATCCCCAGGCTTTGCTTTTTCCACCGCTTCATGACGTAATATAATATCAACACTACGTGGTAAACTTCCTGGTGGAATTTCATCTGAATTTTCCTGAACACGAACACGTTGCCAATCAACAAATTTGCTTTTTTCCGTATCAATTTGCCATGCCTTAGTATTTGTGCATGCCGGATTTTTACACAAAGCTGGTTCCGTATATTTAAATTGTTGTTCAATATTTTCAGCCAATGTACCACATTGTAAGCAAGTAAACGTACCATACAATAATTCAGGTCTAACTTCCGTAGTACGTGTTACGGTACCTTGAATTGCACATAATTTACCAATCTTATCCGTGCGTAAATCACGAACGCGTTCAACTGTTGTCATGTTGTAAAACGATACGAAAAATTCTTTATCGCCTTGTTCGCCTTGCACATATTGTGCAGTTTCTGGAATACTACGAATAAATACTTGTACACCTTTTCGTAAAAACTGTTCGTAGCGATAAAATGCTAGTTGTAATGCTTCTGCTAATGTTGGATCGTGTTGTAATACGTGTCTGAAATCAACATATAATGTCGTATGCTCCTCATTTTTCATATTTAATGCCTGATCCACATATTCTAACAATGCTTGTTGACTATGTTGTGACATTTGTGAAGTTGGTAAAATATCTTCATCTATTGTAAATGTTTGTAAAAAATCAACAAATCTTCGTTGGACTTCGACACCTTGTTGATCAATGATACCACCAGAAAAATTAGCTTGTTGACCAACTTGTGGTCCCATTAAATTCGCCATCTTTTTAACTTTTATTTGTTACGGGTGAGAATTAAAATCTTCAATGCAGAATTATAATAATTATAATTATTACTATAACTAGTTACCACTTGTAACTTATATATGTATTATTTGTTTGATTCAACTGTGCAATATAATTTTCAAATCTATATTTTATACAAATCAATTTTGTTTATACAAAATGTTGTGATGATGTGACGTGGTGGAACCTTACATCACTCTCACATAATGTATACTAACAAGTAGAAATAATATGGTGTGAGATTGATATTTAGGAATTTCCTTCCCACCAAAAATAAGCTGCATTGTGTGTCGTGTTAAATTTAAAATGTGTAATACAACATGATCTCGATATAATCGAAACATCTCGGACGACTGTTCCCACTTCTTATACTTGTTAGTATAATAACAACACTTCTAACAAATATAAAATTTGGTGAAGCTATGTCTATAATAGTAATGTTACGATTACAGAAAGTTATACTTATTTTTCATAGGCGAAATGGCCCGAGATGTTTCGAGAGGTTGTGTTTATACTTTTTGCTGCTGTGATGCTGGTGTTATTTTTATTAATGCTATGTCTATATTAGTTGAAAATTAAAATAATTTTTAGGAAAAAAATAATGTTTTTGTGAAAATAAATATTTTAACAAGACTGCACACTATTGAAAAAATATAAACTGTAATAATAATAATAATAAATAACTAATTCATATGGCCTAAAAATGAATATAAATAATTCTAAATAATAGAAGAAGAAGACGAAATATATATTAATATTTGTAACGTGTTTGTGTATAAATACTTACGCAATGATCAACAAGTATATATATCATTATTTATAAGATAAAGACATCTATATATATATATCATATATATAATCAAAGAATAATAGTATATATATATACGAAAAAAAAAGATTCTCGTCATCATGGGGAAAGCAAGTGAACAAAGTATCTCCAGGTGCATATTGACTTGTGGTTGTATATGGCTTATACTTGGTATTACTTTTTCCGTTTTATGGGGTAATACAACGCCACCGGAGTCACCTTTATGGTTAAACGTAGGCTTATGCAGAAATTCATCTAAAGCTAAAGCTTATGGCAGTTCGCTATGGATGGGCCCAACTGATTTATATACCCAAGGAAATTCAGAAGGTTGCAAATCACCTGTGCCTGATGTGGGCAAAGCATCCATATCAAAAATCGCAACTAAACACTTAGTCAAAGACTTTCCATACTTTCCAAGAGTATTTGCTACTGATCTAATGGATATTATTTCTTTAAACGTCACTGTAAGTTATGATGGCGAGCTTTTAAAAACTTGGACATTATCTACGACTAGTGGCGAGAATGGAGAAAAGCTAGTGAAAGGGCGTAGGTTATCTACTAGTGGACGTAAATTATTGAAAGGTGGTAGTAGTAGTAGTGGTAGTAATGGTCCATCAAGACGAGACTCGCGTTCTCACAGTTCACGTTACTATAGAACTGGTGGGACCGGTGTTTATGTATATTCAAGCACACGTTACGGTGGACGTAAAAGGCGTGCAGTTGAAGGCACAGCAGAAGGTTTTGTACATGCAGTATATTCCCCAGTTGCAATGTTTGGTGAACGTCAAAGAGTACCAAATCCTCCAAAGGCTCCTGCTGGTCAAAAATATGCTCCGCTTAATGGTTACAAAAATTCATATAATAATATTAACAGTTGTACGGATTATCAAAAAGGTTGTGAAGTAACTATGTATAGTAGTTTATCTCTTTATGAAATGAATGGCGAAGGGAAATTTATTACACCTACTCGCGAGGCAGAAACTGAAAGGAAAAATCCAGACTTTTATCAAGTTAGTTCTACAGTACATGCTAGATTTGACGCGGAAACTGCTGCAATGAGTGATGCTACCAGGTATACAACGGAATTTCCAAAAATCTTTGTTACATTTGCAACAGATCGGGCAGATCCTAATAATGCTGTATATGGTACTCTCTGTGTCTTATCATGGATCATGTTATTTTGTTCCTTGCCTTGTGGTGCTGCATGTGCAAATTGTTTATGTGGCAAAAAAACAGGAGGATATAGCAATGAGATGGTTTCAACTGGTGGTAGTGTTTACACGAACAAATTGAATGATAATCAAACGCATGACATTCCACTTGAGTATACAGCAAATATTGATCAATTTGCTGTTGTACAACCAATGCAAGGTGATTATTACATTAATAAGTATAATGATGATTATACAAATACCGATATTGCTGGTAATTTGAGTGGGCGTGTTACCCGTATTAATTTACATACAAATGATGTTGCAGTTATACGCGGTTTAAATCGCATGCCATTATTATCTCAACTGGACCTATGCAATAATAATTTGAAAAATTTAAATGGTTTAAATCAATCAAGAAGCTTGCGCAAACTTGTTGTCGATGACAATAATCTAATAAATTTATTAGGTTTAGCTAGTCAATCAATAGTTTATTTCAGAGCTAGAAATAATGATTTAAGAAACGTATCTGGTGTCCAGGCACCAATGTTACAATTGTTAGATTGTGCTAATAATGATATTGCAGACATTAGTGGGATTAGTTCTTCTTCAGCACCATCTTTAAAAGTGTTGAATCTTTCAAACAACAATATTACCAGCTTAACTTCATTGTGTAATATGGCTTATTTGGAAGCTGTTTGTGTAAGTTCAAATGATATTAAAAATGTTAACCAAGTTATTCCCATGATCAACTCGTGCCCAAGTTTAAAATATTTGGATTTGCGCAATAATGATTTGCCAGAGAGCAATATAAATCAATTAAAAGAAGTATGTCAATATCATAAGCCCGTACCGATTAAATTAGTAACTGAGTAACTTACAGTCATGATGGAGGAAATGAAATAGAGATACGGCGGTACCGCAACAGAACGTTAGGAAAAATACAAATGTAAAGCAAATGTGTTTGGTGCTTTGTACAATCAAAATCCATGTGGCATACCTGTTGGTGATAATAAAGGATGTGCAAAATGGTGGAGAATGTATATGTATTTGGAGGTTTTTTTTTATAAATGAAAGGTGGAAAGGGAGTAATATAAGTATACCGATACACATAAAAATCCTTTTTACGGCCCGTATTTTTTTATATTTGCACCGTGCATATGTATATGAAATGACTAGTACTATTTGACCCTCTTTATTTCATTTATTACATTAATAATAAATATATATATTTTGTTCTTCTTCGCACCACCACTATACATGTACATATTAAATAATACTAGTATACACGAATGAAATATATTATATATAATATATATTCTACAGTATACATTCTTGTAAAAGATATATATATATATATATATATATATATTGTACAAATAAAAATAGTGGAACAATATACATATTATATATAATATATATATACATACTTTTCGTCGTATATATTATTAAATAGCAAAATATAAATCCTCACACATGGCATCACTTGCAAAGAACAAGATCAAGGATGATGTAAATAATATCAATAATGTCAATAAACCCAACAGCACGATTTTGAAACTATCTGCTAGATCATATAAATCAGCTAATGCAAGAGCAATTGAAGTATTACTAAAGAAAAATGAAATATCGTTTGATGATATGGCATATGTTTTAAGTGCTCTGCCACAACCAAAAAATACTCGAAGGATCAGTGTAATACCTGAAGATCATAAATTTGTTCATTCTCAAAGTGCCGGGCTTACAACACAAAAAGGGTTAAAACCAACATTATCGTCTATATGTTTATCTGCACCAAATGTCGTTCGCTGCTTATCAAAATTTGTTTTAGATTTTGACTCCACGTTTCGCTTTACAACTATAACGCTGAACTATAATTATTCTTCCGCACCACACCGTGATGTTAACCATGAAGGTGGAAAGGCAAGAATTATTGCATTGGGTGAATTCACAGGTGGTGAATTAATTTTAAATGGTGAGAAAATTAATATAAGAGACAAGTGGTTTGATTTTATAGGTACTGATTTACACTCAACTGCACCATTTGAAGGAGAAAGGTATAGCTTAGTCTATTTTATTCATGATGTCTGGAAAGTTGAAGAAGCAAAGCCTATAGGCATTAAACTAATAAATTTAGGTATTCCATGGCCTGGTCGTGATATACAACAACAAAAATTGACTGAAAAAATACAAACTGCAAATATCAATAGCAACAATAATGACATTGAAAATAACAAAAGTAACTATAATAATGTCAACAATAATAGTACAACATATTTTACATTATCAAATAATAAACATTTTCATAATTATAAAAATTTTGTAAATGCAGAAGTAGAATCTTTTTTCTTTGATGAAAATATAATATTGATCTCATCTAATAATAATAATAATAATAATATCATGGGCGATATCAGTTGTTTTATTTGTCATAAAATAATTACAAACAATGAAACTAAAATAAATGATGTTGCCTCGCAATGTGTCTCCTTTCAAATTTTTAAAGAAGTTTACAGTGAATCTACAATAGATATATTGGCACAAGCATATATTGATAAAAAATTTAACATTTCAATGGATAGAAATTATGAAATGGATATCATTGCAATTGACACCAATAATGATAATTGTAATAATAAATTGTCAACACGCCGACGTAGAAAAATATCAAATCAATTAGGTATACCGAGATCAAATTTTATTGTAAATAAAAAGAACAGCCATGAACGCGATTTGATTTTAAAGAACAAAGATTATTATGTTTTGTTATTGATCTATGATTCGAATGAAGCGGTAAAATCTGTGCATCTTATAAAACATATTTTTAATCATGAAAACTTATTTTCTGGTAATAATATTCTTAATAATAAAATGAAAAAGTCGAAAAAAAAAGACCCGCCATCATCAGTAGTTATTCAAGGAACAACACCAATAAAGCCTGCATTAGCAAGAATTATGTGTAATTTAGGTAATGTCACTAAGACATCGTTTTGTTTAGATCCATTTGTAGGATCTGGATCGTTACTGAAACATTGCCAAGGAACATATAACATTGGTGTTGACGCACTATCATCTCGTTTAATACAAGTTGCTAACGATGATGATAACAATGTCGATATTATCAAGAAAGAAAAAGTATTGTTGAACTATGATTTATGTCTTGGTAATGTATTTCACAAACATTTTCGTGATGGTGAATTATTTGATCAAATCATTTGTGATCCACCATACGGACGCCGAGAAAAACATGTTGATGAATTTGGAAAAGATGATACACGTCATGATACAAATCAAGAAAGGGCCTTGGCACAATTTGAAATATTGAAACCTTTGTTTCATTTAGCTTCAAAGACATTATGTATCAATGGTAAACTTGTGTTTGGATTTTTTAATTATCCTGGCAATGAAAAATGTTATTGGAGTGTAGATGATTTGCCTAAACATGATAATTTAAAAGTGGAGAATATATGCCGTGAAGAATGGAAATATAGCAGTGGGCATATATTGGCACGAGATATTGTAGTTGTAAAACGTGTGTCCGCTTAGGTTTTTGTAAAAAAAAATAACACAACAGTCTTTTTATGATATGATATCATATGACCATATGATATCTATGCATTAGCATAATATGATACGTATGATATGATATGATATGATAAATACGCTCGTACGTTTTAGATTATTACCACCACATATTGTGTATTTAAGATCATCTCGCTCTTGTGCCTCATTACAGGGAAAATAAAGTTACCTCTCAACTCGCACGCGCGGAGAACTTCTCAATTTAATGAGATAGAACTCCTCTTTCTAATTCTCCTCCTCCAATTTCATTGAAATGTATTTTACAGCTTTGATTGATAAAAGCACACCCACACCGGCAAATAATAATGGCATTATAACAAAACCAAACCAAAATAAGTATAATGTTAGAAATGCAAAACGATCACTTCCATCTGCTGCCGGTGAATGCACGATTGGAAATCCTAACAATGGTTCAGAACCATAATAATATGCAACCCCAGCAATACACCACATATTGAAAATAATTTCAACAGGTTTTGTCCAACTTTTTTGGTTGTAATAGCCGTAAAATAATAATAGTCCACAAGGTGTCTGAATCAATATTTCTTGAATACTTGTAATTAAAACGGTGATTCCCTCATACCGCCCAGGCATCAAATACCTAGGTTCCAATTGCTTGTATCGTTCTGACATCATAGGCCATGCTTGTAATTGTCCTGCAAATACATCCATCATGCTATTGAAGAAGAAACCACAACAAAAGTACCAAGAAGCAGCAAGCTTATCATTTGCATTCAACTTCACTTTGTTATTTGATAATTGTCGTTCACGAAACGTAACAAAAACAGTTACTAAACCTACGGTACACCAAAGCAATACCGGCCATGCAAATAGATATGGTGGTAACATTTGAAACGTTACCTCAGGATGTATTGGTTGTATTAGCTCTAAAATCAACGGAGTAAAATAGCAACAAATTACAAATAAACCAACTGGTGTTATCATTGCTTCCGACACACCTTCTTTTAAAATTGAAATTACATTTATTTCATCACCACTTTTCTTACTTTTTGTTTTTGTATTCGTAGTAATTGTTGATTTTTTACTCTTCCTACGGCTAGAGCTACGTGTCGATCTTTTCCTTGTTGTTGGCATGTTGATAAATAGGTTTTTTTCGATAATTTATTTATGTATATATATACGAGTCGTAGCTATATGATGTTATGTGCTTATTATTGTATATATGAAAAATAATTTTTTGATTTTTGGTTTGAATTTTCAAAAATGTTGTTGTTATTAATTGTTTTTTTTGATTGAATTTTTTATTACATATTTATATTATAAGAATAGGGGTAAAGAAATAAACCAAGAAAGGAAAAAAAGTGCAAAATAAAAACC
>MDTB01161543.1_pt1 | contig 11561 bp, 11 predicted proteins | sample 811161 | NCBI WGS metagenome assembly MDTB01 (sample SAMN05326650, study PRJNA326480) | marine metagenome | isolation source: seawater | place: Mediterranean Sea | collected 2009
CAAGTTTGTACAAGCAGCACACAGCCGAGGGATGAAGGCGTCTATGTCCACTAACGGCTCTTTGTTAAGTGCTCGCAAGCTCCCCGGAGTATGGCCATATTTTTCATGGGTTCGCTTTAGCATTGATGCCGCCACCGCCGAGACACACCACTCTATTCACCAGAACCGAGATTTTGAGAGGGTTATTAAAAACCTCCGTCAGGCTGTACAATACAAGAGAGACAACAACCTTGAGGTTGAAATAGGCGCTCAGTTTATTGTCATGGAGGAAAACATTGCTGAAATGGAAGCCTTCGCTGATTTAATGAAAGACGTGGGTGTAGACAATGTTCAGTTCAAGCCTCACCACAACCATCCAAAGAGTGATTCTAACCCTACTTTGTACAATCTTACGGACGAAGGTCTTCGCCAAAGACTACTTGCCCGAAGCACGGATGATTTCACCGTAATGGTTCGTAGCAGAAACCTACAAGAGATGCCAGAAATTCCTGGTCAATCTCACAACTATTGTTACAAGAAGTGTTATGCTTATAACTTTTTGACAATTATTGACGCCAAGGGCGGTTGCTATGGGTGTAACATTTTTTATGATAAGAAGGAGTATTCCTTTGGTAATATTTACGAGCAGTCATTTGAGGAAATCCATACCAGCGGACAGGTTCAAGAGGTTATTGATAAAGTTGCAGCTCTAAATCATGGTCCGTGTGGAAATTACAAATGCCGTCCGCACGTCTTGAACGAATACCTAGACAGAATTAAAAACCCGCAGAAAAATGATGAGTTCATTTAAATACAATGAAGTTATTATTTGTAGGGGTTTTTGATAAGTTTTTCGTATCAACAAACACATCACAACTCTTGTGCCTTAATTCACTTGTTGACAAAGTGGTTGGATACAACTATCGTCAAAAGGTGATTGAGCTAGGTTATTCTGGCAGAAATCGTCATTTAATTAAGACCATTCAAGAAGGAAGTTTTGATCTTGTGCTGTTTAGCAAATGCAACCAAGTTGATTCCAGTGTGTTTAAGGAGGCTTCCAGTATTACAAAAACTTGTCTATGGTTTATGGATGCACTGGTAAACTATGATGAGCAAATACAAAGCCATACAGGAGAGGTAGATTACTTTTGCTGTGATAAAGAAGATGTTCTAGATGTAGCCAAGAAAATAAATAAAAACTCATTTCTTGTGTACGAGGGGTATGACGCTCGTAACGATTTTCCTCGTGATGTTGAAAAGGAGTACGAAATCACATTTCTTGGTAACGTATATGGTGATAGGGTTGAGATCCTGGGAAGTATAAGCAGAGATGTGAATATTAAGAATAGCGCCTACGGTAAAGACCACGCTATTGAAGTGTCTAAGAGTATTATAAATTTGAATATCTGCACGGACAAATCAGCCTCTGACAGAGTATACAAGATATTAGCAGCAAAGGGGTTTTTGATCTCAAACGATTGGTATGGTAGAGAAAAAATGTTTGAGGATGGAAAAGATTTAGTAATTTTTGATACCATCCAAGACCTGAATGAAAAAATTGATTTTTATCTCGCAAACCAAGAGTTGGCTAACAAGATAGCAGAATCAGGGTATAATAAGGTACAAAAATATACACGTCTAAATTGGGCAAAAGAGATCATAAGGCTATATGAACAAATCAAGTAAGACACTGATAGCGGGTCCATGGGTTGGAGAGTTTGGGTGGGAGCTTTTTGCGTGGCAAGGTTATATCCGAGCGTTATCAAGAAACTTTAACAAAGCAATTGTAATATCAAGACCAGAATCTAAAGCACTGTATAAAGACTTTGCTGATACTTTTGTTGAATTTACGCCTCCAAAAGCTAATGCAGATTCATTTTTTCTGCAAAATATTAATACTCTGGAACTGTTTAAGCAGGTCGTAGAAGAAAACAACCTAGAGCTTAACTCAGATAAAGTCTTGTGCCTTCCCCGAAGAATAGGCTTCCCGCCTCACACCCACTTTGATCAGGCTGTACCCATAGGCGGTTTTGAGGTAAAGCCTGAATATATAAGGTTTGGGAAACTCGCAAAGAAAAAATATAAGTATATTCTACACGCTAGAGATAGAGATTTTAGAAAAGAGGATAACTGGAACCCAAATAACTGGAGCACGCTTATAGAGTTGTTGGGTGATGGTAACATAGCTTGTATTGGCACACAAAACGGCTCCGGATATATCCCAGGTACTGAAGATTTAAGAGGCATACCGCTGTCAAATTTGCTTGATATCTTACATAATGCCGACTGCATATTCGGACCTTCATCAGGTCCAATCCATTTATCCAGTTTGTGCGGCTGTCCTCACGTTGTTTGGGGAGACCCATCCAAGTCGTTAGGTAGGCATAACAAAAATTGGAACCCACTTAGTACTCCATCACTCTTTGTGGGAGAGCACCTTTATCACCCGTCTCCTGAGCATGTGTTTAAAAAGTATAAAGAATGGAATGATGACTAAAGTTGGTATAATTGGCAATGGATTTGTTGGTGATGCAATCTACCATACCCTTAAGGATAAGGATTTTGTAGATTGTGCCGTCCACGACGTAGATCCAAACAAGTCCATGAATTCATTTGGAGAGACAATAGATTCTGAAATAATATTTGTTTGTGTGCCAACTCCAACTCACCTAGAGACAGCACAATCAGATACCTCGTATGTTTTGAGTGTTATATCTGGATTACCGGTTAACCACGGGGCTGCAGTGGTTATAAAGTCCACCGTTCTTCCTGGGACTTGCGAGAGAATCCACTCTCTCAGACCAGACTTAAATATTGTATTTAGTCCCGAGTTTTTAACTGAGAGGACTGCTCGTTATGACTTTGCAAATCCCTCAAGAATCGTCCTTGGGTTTGATCCGTCTATAGACGGTCTTAAGGAGCCAGTGTATGATTTTTTTTACAAATGCTTCCCAAAAGTATATACTGTATGCACTGACTGGAAGACTGCTGAATTTATTAAATATTTTTGTAACTGCTTTTACGCAGCCAAGGTTTCACTAATGAATGAATTCTTTCAGGTGGCAGAAAACTTGGGGGTAAATTGGGAACAAGCCATAGATGGTTTGACAAGTTCCGGATGGGTTAACCCCATGCACACCAAAGTTCCAGGTCCAGATGGTAATCTGGGTTTTGGTGGCAAATGCTTTCCAAAGGATATAAATGCGTTTATTGGTTTGGCTAGCAGACATGGTATTACTCCTACAGTCCTATCTGCGGCGTGGGAGAAGAATTTGGAAGTCAGGAAAGACAAAAATTGGGAGCGCATTGAAGGTGCGATCAAGAAAGGAAAAAATAATGTCTAATGGTACACGCGGCGATCTCCGAGATAGGGTGATTGCACTAGAACATGAGTTAAAGCGAACTCAAAAGCTCGTGAATGAAGATATGCAGAAGCTCTATAGGCTGCTGCAAGACACTAGAAAGAAGGGAAGTTAACAGATGGCAAATCTAAGAAGTTTTAACCTTACCGATCAAGCTCTTGGAGCTGTAATGATGGCTCTTCAGCGCTCTCTCATGGAACAATCTGATATTGTCCCGGTCCTAAAGTCAATGAGTTTTGTGCCTACCGAAGAGGGGCTTATCGTGAAGAATCCTCCCATTGTGAAGTTTGATGCAGATGGTATGATCCTGCACGACGAAACCAACACAGACACCACAGAGTAATGCCGACCTATACCTACCAGTGCTTAGAGTGTTCACACGTTTTTGATGAATTTCATTCAATGTCAGAAACAGTGGAGAAGTGCGAAAAGTGCCAATCCAAAGTTAAACGTTTACTGTCTAGGACATTGAATATCAAGAAAAACGTAAATTTTGGTAAAAAAAAGCCTGGTAGCGTGGTTAATCAATATATAGAGGATGTTAAAGAGGAAATTAAAACAGAAAAGGCTCGCATCAAGTCTAAGGAGCACGAGGCAAAATGATAGTGTTATCTGTTCTTCTTTCTATATCCCTACTTGTTAACGGAATTTTAATTTGGTATTGTCGTCGTATGACGCAGCAGTTCGTATTTTTTTCGGACAATGTTAGCGATCTAGAAGGCTCTTTGGAGGCTTTTAGCTCACATTTAAATGGGGTTCATGAGCTAGAGACCTTCTATGGTGATGAGACTCTGGGTGGGCTAATTGAGCATTCCAGATCCGTTGTAGAGAATATCAAGGGCTTTTATGATGGATTCTCCTTAGAAGAGTCCCCCGAGGAGGAAGATGGCGAATCGTAGGAGAAGAGCAAGAAAAAAGAACCATTACTTTACTAAGGACCACGAAGATGCCATTGTAGAGTATGCTAGGATTAGGGATGTTCGCCGTAGAACTGAACTGTATATACAGTTTATAGAGCCAGCTTTTAGTGAGATGGTGGACAAGGTTGTATTCACTTACAAGTTTACATCTCTCCCTAACATTGATGCTCTACGAGAGGAGTGCAAGGTATGGTTGACCACGATTCTTGATAAATATGACCCCGACAAGGGGTCAAAAGCATTCTCGTACTTCTCTGTTATCACTAAGAACTGGTTCATCCACAAAGTTAAGAGAACTACTGCCCGGTCTCGTAGAGAAACAGATTTTGAGGGCATCACTGGAGAAGTGGAACAAAAATATCTTTCTTCCTATAATCCATATCATCACAAGCGAGAAGAGCATGAATTTTGGAAGTTTTTGTGGGAAGAAATAGAGACGTGGGATAGCGTGCCCCTGAAAGAGAATGAGAAAAAGGTTTTAGAGGCAGTTAAGATCTTGCTAGCAAGTCCCGATGATATTGAAATTTTTAATAAAAAGGCTATTTATTTATATCTTAGAGAGATCACCGGACTTAACACAAAGCAGGTTGTAAATAACTTGAACAAAATGCGTGTGAAATACCGATCCTTTAAGGGCAAATGGAATCGCGGAGACGTTTAATGAAGGACCTGAACTCTTACCTCACCGAAGTAATTGACAATATTCGCCAAGATCGGGAGGTCACAAAAGAGTTGCTGGGCGATATTATGCAGTATATGTCCCAGGATCAGCATAGCCACAAAGAAGTGGGGCAAACAGCAGCTAAATATGTGGAGACGCTGCAGCGATCAAATGAACAGCTCGTAAAAGTTAGTGCCATTATTCACAAGCGTGAGAGCAGCTCAGGTAATATGGGGCTAAGTGACAAAGACAAGGATGATCTCTTTGATCTGATTAAGGATAACGAATGATATGTCCGCATATAATCTGTCTTTGAATCCAAAGATTCGCAATCGTTTTGAAAACAAGATTGACAGAAACTCATCCGGTGACGATGAGATTCGCTACGAATATATTAAAGAGGGTGCAATAGACACCTACCGAGAGAATTATCTAAAAGATACAAAGATCTTTAAAGGCATTGTTCTCAAGGTTAGTACAAATATTAAGCGTTCCCGATTACCCTTCAGTGACAACGGTGATGAAAAATCGTATATAACTGTAACAGTCAGAATACCAGAAATTCACGCTCACATTCCCGAGCCATGTCCCTTAACGGAGGATGGTGTCCCTTCTGATAACCGAGGCATCATTGAGATGCACCCGGTATTTGTTGCAACAAACGTAGCCCCCGCCACGCCTAAGCCGCTGATAGGCAGCATTGTTGAAGTAAGCTTTAACAAGGGTCCGAATGGCGGCATTCAATCCGATGGAATATATCACAGAATATACCAGAAAGGAACCGGAGAAGCCGAACCCGCCAACGCTTGCGACAACCTAGTGAAGATATTTGGAGCCCCCGACAGTGAATATTCAACTAACAACCCTAACGCTGGGCTAGATGGGCAGCCTATTGGTCCCGGCACTCCTCGCCGACTTGCTGAGGAGACCGCCGCGCGACAAATACAGACAACTCCGTCTCAACTGTTTAGCAGAGCGCCTTTGGCATCGCCCACGAGAGTTACTAGCGAGGACAGAACGACCCGCAGAATAAACAACAGGGTAGGGCCACACTACGGGATTGATTTCGCTGATGGTAACATTTTAGGTAAGCCAGTTTATAATATGGAGACTGGCACAATCACAGCTATTAGGACAAACCCAAATGCCTCCGAAACAGCCGGCAATTTTGTTGAAATTAATGTGCCCATAGAAGGAGCCCCTGGCGGCGGAGTGAAAGTTAGGTATCTCCACTTTCAGGATGATTCCATCCCATCAAACTTTGCAATAGGCAGAGAAGTTAATGCTGGTGAAGTTATCGGCAGAGTCGGCAATACTGGACGTTCCACTGGACCTCACCTCCACATTGATATTCGTCCTTCAAACATCCCGATGAGCGAAAAGCCCGCCAGAATCAACCCACGACAATACATACCGGTGAACGCATTCCTCCCAGATCAGGCGACCACTCTATCAACTCCGGAGGGTGGATAAAATGAGCGAGCGAAAAGCGATAAATCAAGAAAAGCTCACGAAACAACAGACCGATACCTATGAGAGACTAAACTTAGCAGACTCAGTTCCAGCTTCAGGGTTAAACAATAACAACTTTTTGGAGCCCGTCCCTCAGTTTGATAGCGCCCCTTGTGAACAAATTCTAAGGAATGACAACAACGCTTGGATAGTTCTGGGTAGAGACCGTCCCGACTCAATAACCTCTGGATATGGCGGCAAAGGACACACAGGTGCAGGCGCGATAGACATTTGTGTTGGGCGCCAAGCATCAATTGATGGTGGTCCTGATGGAAATTCTATTGTGGGAAATAATTTTTTCACGGATGCTGCACGAATCTACCTTAGCCAGAAGACAGATGTTGATAGAAACTTTAGCCTTGTTGGGGATACTCAAATAACACAACGCTCCGCTGTGGCGATGAAGGCTGATGCCGTTCGCTTGATCGGACGCGAGGGAGTAAAGATCGTAACAGGTAAGGGGAAAAATCTAGAGGGCACCGGAAACGGCGGCGAAAAAAACTCTCAAGGCGGTGGGATTGAGGCTATAGCGGGCATAGAATTGATCGCTGGTAATGATTTGAGAGCAACACCCCTAGAGCCGCTCACAAAAGCATATGCTTTGAATGAGGTTTTACTGGAAATCGTTGATCGCATAGACGAGCTTACAGACATCGTTAACGAGATGGCTAAGCTACAGACCCAAATCAACACAGCTATCCAGACGCACACACATGCTGGTGTAATGCCGGGTCCATCTCTCACAGCCCAGCCGGCTGACTTGGCTTTGACAATCGCGACAAAAGAGGCTAACAAGATGTCAAACGTGCATCAAAACCTATATAAGCAGAAGCTAAAGACGAAAGTGTCTCTAAAGGAGACATACTTAGACCCTGCTGCAAAGAAGTGGTTTGGAAGTCGTTTCAACAAGACGAATTAGGAATTTATTATGAGTAGGCTTGATGATTATGGAGCACGCGAAGCAGGAGACCCACGCAGAGCGGCGTGGGCTGACCTAATTGTAGACCAGGTTAGAAAGCTGAGCTACACTTCCCCAGCGTATTTATACCACTTTACTGCCGATGCCCCCATTGAAATCTCTACGACGCCCCCAGAAGAGCAGAAAGTCTTCATAGACTCTCTTCGTCTGACCAGCGGTGCTCCTCGCTTCCCTGATATTAAAAAGCTTGTAGATAGAGTAATAGAAATTCTGCTGGATGTTGTTGATATCGCCGACATGGCATATCCGCTTGCTCAATCTCGTTATGGCGACGGTGACCTAGACGCCCGCACCATAGATGAACGAAAGGACCAAATAGTTGCCGATTATTCAGGTGGAACCTTGGGGCTTGGAGGTCCGCCTGGTCATGGTGATAGGCTTCGGTACGTTACGGAGCTATATGCCCTAGCAAGAGAAAACGACGATGGGTATGGCTGCCTCATAGACCAGATAGCAGGAAGCTCTGGAATTAGACGAAGAACCTTTCAACCGGTCCCCGGCGGAGAGCCAGGTCTTGCCATAGACTACGATTGGAGTGAGGGACCCAGGAAACTGCAGAGTTTAGAGGGAGACCTCATATTTGATGGTGCTCCATTGCCCGCACCCGGAGAAGGGGTAGACGAACCAATTTTTCCCCCTGGAGATAGCGAGGCAAAAGAAAACTGGCTAAGCACCACCCAGAGTTACAATCGCCAGCGAAACGCTGCGTTGGGGGCGTACCCAACCGGATTCCCTTGTCCATTTGATCCCCCTCCTCGCGGCTTGGGCGTCATAGAAGCACCACCCCCATGCCCAGAAGAAGATGATCTTGAAGGCATGCAGATGGGTGATGATACTTGTCCGCCTGATGTAGCAAGCGGCATTGGTGTCGTTGATTGGACAACTCAAGAAGACCCCTACTTTGACGTCCAGGGTTGCTTTTATATGGTCCCAGTGACCACGGCTTTTAACTGTCCTCCGTATGGAGAAGACAGTATACAAATACTTTCAGAGGAATATGTTTACATAGCAGTTGCCTCATTAATGAATTTTATCGGGAAAGACCCATCAGGCGCTGGTGTTGGAGACGTTTTAACACAATATGTTAGAGAAAACCAAGCAGTTGAATTCTACAAGCCGTCCGTTGACAACATTAGACTGCTATACAAGATTCCATTTGGTCTCATTAGAGCTATGCGGTTGCCGGATGCTTATGCCCCGGGACTGACCCCTCCCGAAGGGACACAGAGCGAGATCACCCTAGGAACTGAAGACCTTTTATCCAAGATAGACAATTTGGGAGAAATCTTAAACATTCTCGCAGCTGACCAGGGAAATCTACTGACAGTAGAGCAAACAAAGATTGTTGTAGCGGGATCTAGGAGAGAGGTTGACCTCTCCGTAGAGTCAACAGCTGTAGAGACCCTCAAGACTTCCATCGTAAATGTTTTGAGAGAAAACAGTTTTATTCTCGCCTCTGAAGGAAAGATCTCTAGAAGTGAGGTCGCCTTCCCGCTAGAGAAGAAAGTTGCCAATCAAATTATTGTGCGATATGACAACTCATTTAATATTGTTAAAATGTTTGCGCAAGAAACTGGGGCTGAGGCTGTGGAGCTATCCCTTCAAACACTTCGTGATAACGACGGGCTTAATAGCCCTACGATGCTTTCGTACTTAACACAGATTGATTCCATACTTGCACTTAACAATACAAGTCAGGGAATTCTATTAAGAAGTTTTGTTCTCTCCTATCATTATCCTGCCATTGATTTTCTGACTCCTTCTGTGAGCAATCAAACTGCCGGGACGCCTGGAATCTTCTCGGATATAGAACAGTCACTGGTACAAGAAACAATCCTAGACACCATAAGCTCTGCTGCTGATCAATTTAACGAAAAGTTTCAACGATATCAATGCATGGACCCCTCTGAATTAGAAAATCGCGATATTCTGATAAAACAGTCTACAGCAGAGTTACAGAAGATTTTGAGCGAAGGTGAAGATCAGATCGTGGATGCTGTAGATGGTCTTTTTAGCTCTGCAACTAATAGTGTTAAATTTCTAGCTGCGAACGCACAGGGAATCAAGACAGGCTGGGAGAAACTTTTTGACAAGATGTCTGTTTGCGGACTTGGAAAGATGCTCCTAGAAACGTTTGATTTCATTTCAGATCTAACATGTGGCATATTGGACCCCGAAGAGTTAATTAAAAAGGCTATTGCTTCTGCTCTACGACAGGTGGATACATCTGAAATAAGAAACGTTTTTGAAAGTATCCCCCCGGGCGCCCAGGCAGCGATATTGACAATCTATAACGCAGATATATCAGCTGTTGTTGATCTTGCGGGGTATAGCCGCGGAAATCAGCTTCCCTGGGATTATGCTGAGACCAGGCAAACCTCAGAGCGCCAGCGAGAAGAGGGAAGATCCTTTTACGCGGTTGACGACTTTATTGTACCATCACCACAGCAACGCGAAGAAACACAGTCTGGCGCCCTAGAGCAAGGGTTTTACGGCGGAGGGGTTGCTACCTCCATTCCGCCCTATGCCGAAGACGCATTCTGGACCGGCTTCATCGCAAGAACGAGGGGCGTTGAGAGTTTAGCTGACGTGATCTATGAGGAACTACCAGCCCTACAGAATGTTGGTTCAGCCGCAAACATCCCCACGGTCGCCACGAACCTTGGAATTGAGATGGTGAATACGTTTATCAACAATTTGATAAACAATCTCACCTTTGACCAACTGTTTGAGGCAGTGCAACAAATACCGGCAATTTCTGTTGTCCTTCAAAACGTTCCGATTGACAGTGAGTGTGTGATAAACACTAATGAGATCAGAGGGCAGAATAACCGAGGCTTAAACAGCAATCAAGACAATCTTTCTCAAGGGGGGCAGAAAGATATTTGCGATATATTTGGAGGCTTTACTCCAATTACTAAGCCTGACATTGGTCAGATTATTGGACCAACAGTCCAGATTAATACTATCTGGTCAGCTTTTCAAAATGCTCTCATAGAGTCAATCACCACTCTTATCGCAACGCTATTGATCAACTCCTTGGTTGCACTTTTAAAGATTGTTGGGTCTCTTATGGAGGGTCGTCTCTGTGATTTAGTCAGGCAAGCAGCGGATCAAATCGCTGATGAGTTAAGAAATCCAGACATCCCAACTACCAATTTGGAGCGACTCTTCAATGAGGCAATGGCTGCTGCAGGCGTTCCTTTGGAGGAAGCAAGCCGAAGGTTTGCAAGGCTGTTCTCTAATTTTGGTGGACTTGACCTTGAAGATATTCTGCCAATTATTACCGGGGATAACAACCTCATTGATGCTTTGGCTGCACGTCTAAGGGCAGATCAGCTGATCTCGCTCCTTGAAGGTACGTCAACTGATTCAGTCGTTGACATTGCACTTGCCACTATAAGGTCATCATATCCAAGACTAGCCACAGTGTTAAACGACCGCGGCTCAGTCAGGCTGTTTTTCCATGCAATGGGTAACGCCTTCCCACCAGGATTCCTGCAGAACACCCGCCAGACAATTGGTCTATTTGGAGGAGACGCTGAAATTATCGTCAGTCTATGTGGGCTTGACACCTCCGACACGCTGGATAACCTAGCGCAACGTTTGCGAGATGAATGTGGAGACTCAATAACAGAGGAGCAGATTCAATCACAACTGGATCATTTTGAAAATGTTGTCACCAGGACTATGGATGAGTTGATTGCACCGATTGCAGCGGGAGGATTTGACAACTCTGTGGAAGAGGTATTTCAGGATGCCTTGAGTAGCGCAATTCCCAGAGATGAACCGGGCAACCTATCAATTGCTGAGCAGATCATCGCTGGTATGTTTGATCCGATGTACATCTTCTATACAAACGATTTGATGAAGCCGATCCAGCCAAATAGAAGTGCTGGAATCCTCAACATGATTCTCGCGAATAAGAACTCTGTGCCACAACGCGGTCAGTTGGCAAACTATAACGCTGCCAATGGCTTCGCTGGTATTTTTGCTGCTCTTGACACCGCTCCTGTCTCTGACCTGGAAAATCGTTTTTTTGGTCCCGAAGAGCCGGGTGCAGGAGCGCTACCCCCACCGGTACGCCTAAAACCAACCACGGTTGCTGATCGCTTGAGGCTTGGCTTAGTTGGGCTAAGGTTCACCGA
>MDTB01191615.1_pt1 | contig 11558 bp, 11 predicted proteins | sample 811161 | NCBI WGS metagenome assembly MDTB01 (sample SAMN05326650, study PRJNA326480) | marine metagenome | isolation source: seawater | place: Mediterranean Sea | collected 2009
AAAATGACCATAGGCAGCTGATTTTTCATAAATTGGTTTATTTAAACCCAGCATTTCTCTTATACCTCTAGGGCTTAAATCAAAATTTTCGCTTATCAGTTTTTCTACATGTTTATTTTTTTCTTCGTCATTATCAAATAAATCAACATAGATAGATAATGGTTTGGATACTCCAATAGCATAAGCAAGTTGTATTAAACACTTATCAGCAATTTGTGAAGCAACAACATTTTTAGCTAAATATCTTGAAGCATATGCGGCTGACCTATCAACCTTAGTTGGATCTTTCCCTGAAAAAGCTCCACCACCATGAGGTGCAGCACCACCATATGTATCAACAATAATTTTTCTACCTGTAAGACCACTGTCTCCGTCAGGTCCACCAATAACGAAATTTCCAGTTGGATTTATGTAAATTTCTTTTTCATCCAAATTATTCAAAAGATTTTTGGGTATAGACTTTTCAATATACGGCATTACTAATTTTCTAACCTGAGTTTGATCAACATCTGCAGAATGTTGGGTGGAGATAACTACAGATTTTACGTTTGTAGGTTTGCCATCTTTATATTCAATGGTTATCTGGCTTTTAGAGTCTGGCTCAATGTTTTTTAACTTTCCAGATTTTCTGTCTGCGGCCATTAATCTTAAAATCTTATGTGAATAGTGTATAGGCGCAGGCATTAATACATCAGTTTCATTACATGCATAACCAAACATAATCCCTTGATCTCCAGCTCCCTCATCTTTATTTCCAGATGAGTCAACTCCCATTGCTATGTCAGATGATTGAGCGTGAAGATGGCTTTCAATTTTAGTTGCTTCTTTCCAAGTAAAGCCATCTTGGTCGTATCCAATATCTTTAATACAATGCCTTACCTTTTCTATTAAATCATCTTTTTTAATTTCTGGGCCTCTAACTTCTCCAGCAAGCACTACCTTATTAGTTGTTGTTAAAGTCTCGCAAGCAACCCTTGATTGGGGTTCAGCACCTAGATATGTATCTACGACCATATCAGAAATTCTATCACAAACTTTATCTGGATGCCCTTCAGACACAGATTCACTAGTAAATAAATAATTCTTTTTCATTATTTCTCCCTCAGTTTTATTAATAAAATAATCGTAATATAAAAAATAAGGAAATAAAAGAAAATCTTATTTCCAAATGAACTAAAGATTGTTTTTGATCCTTTTTTATATGAGTCTATTTCAATTACTCCCTTTTGAGTTGATTCAATCTTTTTAATTATTTGTCCTTTGCTATCAATAAATGCAGAAATTCCATTGTTAGCAGATCTAATAATATTTTTTCCTTCTTCTATAGATCTAAAAACAGAATGATAAAAATGTTGATCAATACCAATTGACCTTCCAAACCATCCATCTTCTGAAATGTTTATAATAAAATCATAATTATCAGAATTCTTAGAAAGGCTTCCTGAATAAATAATTTCATAACATATAAGTGGAAGAAATTTTACATCATTCACCCTAATTAAGTTTCTCGCATTTGCAGAACTGAAAGATTGATATCCTTGAGTGATTTTCTTAAAACCAAAATTTTTAAAAAAATTTTCAAAAGGTAGGTACTCGCCAAATGGAACAAGTTTATTTTTATCATAAACATTGATTAATTTTAAATTATTATCAAGTAAGGCCATAGAATTAAAAATTTCTGTTTCTTTGTATCTAGTAATACCAATTATTATTTTGTGGTTATCTTGGAAATAATTTTTAAATATGGAAGAATAGTCTTGAATTTCATTTAGATTAATTGATGGTAAAATTCCCTCAGGGTATATGTAAACTGCATTTTTATCATCAATATTTCCCAATTCTGCTAAGTCCCTTATAACTAAAGAGGGATCGGATCCATCAAAAAATCTTTTTAAGTCTACTTTTGGAGAAATAATTTTTATCGTAAAATTTATCGGTAAATTTGAAATATTATTATGTTTATTTAAAACAAAGTTACCAAAAATTAAGTTAAGTATTATAAAAACTGCTGCTGAAAAAAATGTTAAAAATTTCGCTTTTGGTGTTGTTTCCAATAAAATAACTGCAGGTACTAAAAAAATAGTTAAAACTAGCAAATTAAAAGAATATGTCCCTATGTAAGATAAGATTTGTAAAAAAGACTTTATTTCAACCAAGCTGAATGAAATTAGGTTCCAGGGAAAACCTCCAAATACATGGCCTCTTAGATATTCTACAAATGAAAAAATTAAAGAGAATATTATGATGCTCTCAATTTTTTTCCTTGGCTTAAAATAAAAAAAAATTAAGAAAGATATTCCATAAAAGATAGCAAGGAAAAGAGGAATTATTGTAATTGCCAAAGGAATTAAAGGCTTAAATATCTCTTCAACAGTCAATGAGTTTGCTATCCAATAAATATTTGAAAAAAAATATGCAAAACCAAATGTCCATCCATAAAGAAAAGATGGAAAGCTTTTTTTTATTTCCAAATTCAGATAAAATAAAAGTAAAAAAGGAAATGAAATAAAATTAAGATAAAATAGGTTATACGGTGGCAAACTTAATGTTGAAATTAAGCCACAAACAAATGGTACTAAATAAAAGATAAAATTCTTAAAATAATTTCTTGTCAATTTTTTAATTTACTCGTTCTAAAATATCTTGTTCTCTTCTTAACATTTTTTTGTAATCTTTTTGTTTAAAATGACTATATCCAAGTAAATGAAGAAGACCGTGGATCCACATTTTATCAAATTCAATATTAAAATTTGTTTTTTTTGATCGTAAATTTATTATCTCATAACAAATAGCAATATCTCCTTTATAATCTTTATTAAAATGACTTTTTATTGGAAAAGATAAAACATCAGTTTCTTTATTTTTTTTTCGAAATTTTTTATTAAGTTTTTTTATGATAGTTTTATTAGTTAGTAATAAAGTGAACTGGAAGTTTTTTTTTTTTTAACAATTTTGTTGATGAAAGTTTTTTAATTTTTTTTTTGAAGTAAAGATTTGGATTTTTAATTTTGGTTTTCCATTTAGGGAAATCAACTACTATTTCAGCTTTAATCATTAATCTTTACTTTGATCAGAATAAGCTTTTACTATTTTTGATACTAGTGGATGTCTAACAACATCTGAATGATCAAAATCTACTACTGAAATTTCGTTAAGATGTCCAAGAAGCTTTTTTGACTTATTCAGTCCTGATAGAGATTTATTAGGTAAGTCGATTTGGGATGGATCGCCATTAATTACAATTTTTGAATTTTCCCCTATTCTAGTTAAAAACATTTTTATTTGAGTATCTGTTGCGTTTTGTGCTTCATCCAAAATTGCAAATGAATTTTTTAATGTCCTTCCTCTCATGAATGCTAAAGGTGCTATTTCAATGTCACCGATTTCTATTCTTTTTTGAATTTTCTCAAAGTCTAACAAGTCATAAAGTGAGTCGTATAGTGGTCTCAAATAGGGGTCAACTTTTTCTCTCATATCTCCAGGTAAAAACCCTAGTCGTTCACCTGCCTCTACAGCTGGTCTTGATAAAATTATTCTTTCAATTTTTTTATCGAGTAACATAGTTAGAGCAACAGCCACGGCTAAGAAAGTTTTACCAGTTCCTGCGGGACCACAAGAGATAATAATATCACTTTCTCTCAGAGCTCTTACATAATTTTTTTGCTTTTCTGTTCTTGGAATGACTGATTTTTTTGGAGTTTTTATTATATATTCAATTTTTTGATCTGTTTTTTCGTTTATCATAAATTTATTTATTGAAGAAATTATATCTTTTTTTTCAATCGTTCCATTTAAAATTAATTGATCTGTTAAAAAAATTATAGCGTTTTTAATTAATTCATTTTTTGAACTTGAGCTTTTGACTAATATTGAGTTTCCTCTAGAATAAATTTTTGTCTCTGTTATTTTCTCTAATTCTTTTAAATTATTATTAAATTCACCTACCACACCCATTAAAGTTTCATTGTTGTTAAAGATAATACTCAAAGTATTGTTGTCAGAGTAAACGAATTTTATATCTTTATTTGATTTATTTAATAAAGGTTTATTCAAAATTAAGCAGCCCTCATATCTTGGTTAGTGTCTATTTTGCCGAATAAATTATTTTGGTTTACTTTATCAATTTTTATTTTTACCAATTTTCCTACAAGGTTTTCATTTCCGTTGAATATCACTCCATTTAAATACTTATTTCTTCCAAAATACATTTGATTTTTTTTCATTTTATTTTCAACAAGCACATCAATTTTTTTACCCAAAAAAGACTCATTATGCTCTAATTGATATTGAAACAGAATTTTTTGAACTTTTATAAGTCTTTCTTTTGCAATTTCACTGTCAACTAGATCGAAATTAGATGCAGGCGTTCCAGGTCTTGGGCTAAATGTAAATGAATAAGAATTTATAAATTTTATTTCATTTAAAAAGTTTAATGTATCGTTAAAATCTTGCTCAGTTTCTCCGGGGTGCCCAATGATAAAATCACTTGAAAATTTAATTGCAGGACTTATTTTTTTAAGTTTTTCATAGATCTCAAAATATTTTTCAACTTTATGACCTCTGTTCATTAATTTCAAAACTTTGTTTGAACCACTTTGAATTGGTAAATGAACAAATGGTTGTAGTTTTTTTGAGTTTGAGTAGCATTCAATTAAATCATCTGTCATATCTCTAGGGTGAGATGTCGTATATCTAATTCTATTAATTTCTGTAAATTTTTCTAACTCATTTATTAAATTCGATAATCTATATTCTTTGGTTTTACCTTTGAATGAATATGCATTTACATTTTGTCCAAGTAAAATTATTTCTTTCGCTCCATGCTTGACTAAATCTTGAGCTTCTAAAATAATTTTTTCAAAAGGTCTTGAGTATTCAGGTCCACGTGTATATGGAACAACACAAAAACTACAAAACTTATCGCATCCTTCCTGAATTGTAAGAAATGATGAAACCTTACTAGATGTATTCTTTATCTTATCTAAATAATCAAATTTATCTTTGGTTTCAAATTCTGTAAGTTCTTTACGATCTTTTCTATAATTCGAAATTAAAGAATTAATTTTGTGATAAGATTGAGGGCCAATAACTATATCGATATAAGGTTCTCTTTTTAACATTTCCTCATTTTCTGCTTGCGCAACACATCCCGTCACAATAAATAGTGGTTTTTTTTTGTTTCTAAAAATTTTTTTTACTCTACCAACTTCATGATAAACTTTTTCCTTTGCTTTATCTCTTATGTGACATGTATTAATTAAGTAGCAATCTGCATCAGCTTGGTTGGATGTTTTGGAAAAACCAATCTTTTTTACAGAATCGAAAATTCTATTTGAGTCGTATTCATTCATCTGACATCCAAAGGTTTTAATGAATATTTTTTTTACCATTAACGAAATTATTTTTTTATACAATAAAGTTCTAGCTTGGAGTCTACGAGCTTATAGCCATGTTTTTCTGCTATTCTTTTTTGAATTTTTTCGATTTCCTCATCTGTAAATTCTATAATGTTTCCAGATTTAATATCTATTAAGTGATTGTGATCATCGTTTAATTCATATCTAGCTTTTCCATCCTTGAAATCATGTTTCATTAATATACCAGACTCTTCAAAGAGTTTTACAGTTCTATAAACTGTTGCAATACTTATTTTAGGATCAATACTTGAGACTCTTTTATAAAGTTCATCTACGTCAGGATGATCTGCTTCTCCATATGTTTTTTTTGATTCTGATATAACTCTTGCAATCGTTCTTCTTTGGTCCGTAAGTTTAACCCCATTAGCAACGCATTTTTTCTCAATTGAATCTGTCATATTTTATTTTAACTCAAATAAAGTGGTTTAATCAAATTTTTTATCAATTTTTTTTGCTTAAATAGTTGGAAAATTTTCCTATAATCTCCATCCACTACATCTTTATTGTTAAAACCGTAATAATTAAAACCATAAACAAGCTTTAATGCCTTTATAATTGCCATTGAAGTTCTTATACTTGTGTATTTGCCTGGACCCTGATTGATGAAAACGTTCCTTACTTTTTTAAAGGAAAATTGTTTTTTTTTTAAAAAATTCATTAATAAAATAGAAAATTTATCAAAATTTTTCCTACAGTTTTCATGTTCATTGGTATAAGTCTTGTCTTTAGATATGAGACTAAATAAAATTTTATCACTTGCTGCATCTACAACTAAGTCCACTATTTTTTTATTTTTTCTCATATTTTTTCACTCGAATATATCATCAGATGAAACAGCTCGATATAATCCAGATGATCAAGGTGTCTTATCAATAATGTATCACAGATTTGAAGAAAATAAATACCCATCCACTAACATCAGAATGAACATATTTTTAAAACATATTGATGCTGTAAATAATAACGGATTTGAGTTTTATAATCCAAAACTACTTAATGAACAATTTAATGTACCTAAAGATAATAAGAAAATACTATTAACTATCGATGATGCTTTTTTATCTTTCTACGAAAATGCTTGGCCAGTTTTAAAAAAAAATGAAATACCTTTTATTTTATTTGTTTCAACAGAGCCAATCGGAAAGAAAGGTTATATGACCTGGGAACAAATAAAAGAAATTGAAAAAGAAAAATTTGCTTATATAGGAAACCATTCTCACACTCACGAATATCTTATAAAGTTTTCATTTGTTGATTTTAAAAGAGATATAAAAAAATCAATTGAACTTTTTAATAAAAATTTAGGGTATAACCCAAATTTTTTTTCATACCCTTTCGGGGAATATTCTTTAGAACAAAAAAATTTTATCAAGAAAAATTTTGATTTTGCGTTTGGTCAGCATTCAGGAGTAATAGACACCACTAAAGATAAATACGAATTACCGAGATTTCCTATTAATGAAAACTATGGAAAAATGGAAAGGTTTAATTCCATCATTAAATACTTGCCCCTACAATACAAAAATTTTAAACCAGAAAATAAATTCGTATTATCAGAAAATAATCCTCCTTCAGTTGAAATTAAGTTTTTTGATAATCAAAAAAATATAAAAAATATTAATTGTTTTTCCAACGAAGGTAATAATTGGGGAAATCCAAGTATTTTGGTAGATGAAAACAATGTTATGAAAATCTCATTTAGAGAAAAATTTACTTTTAGACGAGGAAGATTAAATTGTTCTTTAAATGAAAATGGTAAATGGAAGTGGTTTGGACACCAATTTACAATTCAAATTCCTAAATAATATTTTTATACTTTACACTAAGAGGAAGTAATTTTACTTCGTCAAAATCTTTTAATTGATTTTGTTGAATAATTTGTTTTAGTACTTTTGTATACTCAGTTCCTGTTTGAGCATAATTTTCTAGGTAATCTGCAAGTTTAAGGCTGTCTAATTCTTTATTGTCGTCTCTAAGCTGAGCTCTTACAAATCTAAACTTCTTATAACTAGAATGAGTATTTAAGTTTCTTTGGTAGGCCCTCACTGATGCTTTAAGTACATTAAATTTCATGACTTTGTAAGTCGCGTCTGTATCAGCCCCAGCTGGTTTGATACCTTCACCAGACCAAGTCCATTGACCAAACAAAGCATTGCCTTCAATTGCAAATCTTGAAGTCCCCCAACCAGTCTCTTTAGCTGCTTGGGCTATTGCAAGTGACGTAGGTATTATATCCATTCTAACTTTTAGCGTTGCGAGATCTTTATTTAAAACACCATATTGTTTAAACTTTTGATTTAACCATTTTATTTCATCTTTTGAATTTTTATTTTTATTCAAGATTGAAAAGAGTTTCTTTCTATCGATAATAATCCTGTTGTTTTCCTCAAGAACTAAAGGGAGTATAATCTTTATAAACAAGCTTTTTCTTTTATCTGAACTCTCGATTGATTTCATTTCATTTGGTAACAAAGACAGTCTTATAGGTTTGACTTTCTTAGTACGTCTCACTTCAGAAAGAGAATAATTAGTATCTTTAAATAATTGCTCAATTGTAGAAGCGCTTAGCCGAACTGTGTCATCTGGTAATTCATCAAATTTGAACACATCCTCAAGTATGTTTGATAGATCCAGACCTTCATCAACTTTTTCTTTATCATCGATACCTTCTCCGCTTAGAACTTTTTGAAAATCTGTTTTCGAACTATTTATTTTAGAATTATTGTTACTTGCTATTTGATTATCAATATCAACTGACAATGGTATAATAAAGGAGAACGTTACAATCAAAAAAGATGCTAGCCCGGTAAGATATAAAGATTTAAACTCAGCAAATCTGAAGTTTATATTCGAAAAGGGTTTTCTTTTAATCACAATTCCTTGCTTTGATAAAATTCTTTTTAATTCCTTAAATTTTTTAAGGTCGAAGTTTTTTTTTGATAAACTTGAGAATAAATCTTTTTTCAAATTGCCTCAACTTCCTTTACTTCAGGAACATAGTGACAAAGGAGATTTTGAACACCTTTTTTAAGTGTTAGTGTAGAGCTTGGACATCCAGAACAACTTCCTTGTAGTTCAACAATAACTTTACCATCTTTAAAATCTTTAAACTTAATATCTCCTCCATCCCTCGCAACTGCAGGTCTAACCTTTGTTTCAAGTATTTTAATAATTGTATTTTTTACACTTGATAATTCCTCTGAATTTTCAGATCTTTTTTCAGAAATAATGCATTCGTTACCTTGATCATAAAAATCATTGATATATGAAATAATTATATGTTTAAGATCCTCCCATTCAGAATTTGCATCTTTGTTTACTGATAAATAATCATCAGATAAAAAAATTCCAGTAACTCCATTCATTGATAAAATATTCTTAATAAGACTAACGGACGTCTCACTTTTATCTTTAAATTCAATGGGGCCAACTAATGAAACCCTTTTTCCAGTGAGAAATTTTAAAGAGTTCGGATTTGGTGTCTGTTGTGTCTGTATAAACATTGAATTAATATAGTAATTGAAATCGTTTTTTAAAGTAAATTAATTTTAAAAGCCAATAATTTCTTTAATTTTTTTAACTTTTTCTGCGGCAATAGCCTCGGCTTTTTCACTTCCATCTTTCAGAACTTGAAGGATATGTCCTTTATCTGATTTAAATTTGGATATCTCTTTTGAAATAGGTAAAATATTTTCTATCACAACCTCTGATAGTTTTTCTTTAAAATTTGAAAAATTTTTTCCCTGAAATTCCTTTAATGTGTTGGTGATTTTTTGGGATTTTAAACTTGAGTATATACCAATCAAATTTTGTATTTCTGGTCTTTTGATCAAATCTTTTTCATTTATAGGAAAAGATTTTGTATCAGTTTTTGCTTTTCTAATTTTATTATGAATTTGTTCTTCTGTGTCAGTTAAATTTATACGACTGGCATCAGAAGGGTCTGACTTGCTCATTTTATTTTTTGCATCTTTAAGACTCATAATACGAGAAAATTTTTCTTGTATCAGAGGTTCTGGTATTTTAAAAAAACTTTGCACTTTAAAATCTGTATTAAATTTCTGAGCAATATCTCTTGCGAGTTCTAAATGTTGTTTTTGATCTTCTCCTACAGGCACGTGTGTTGCGTCATATAAAAGAATGTCAGCTGCCATTAATATTGGATAAATATATAACCCTACGCTTGCTTTTTCTTTATCTTTCCCAGCTTTTTCTTTGAACTGGGTCATCCTATTTAACCAACCCATTCTCGCAATACAACTTAGTATCCAGGTGCCCTCTGAATGGGCAGGTACCATTGACTGGTTAAAAATTATACTTTTATTAGGATCAATCCCACTTGCTAAAAAAACTGCAGTAGTCTCAAGGATATTATCTTTTAATTTTTTAGGGTCTTGTTTTGTTGTTATTGCGTGTAAATCGACAACACAATAAATACATTTGGAGTCATTTTCAGATTGTAATTTTACGAAATTTTTTATTGCTCCAATATAATTACCTAAATGAAGATTGCCAGTAGGTTGAACTCCTGAAAATATATTTTTTTGTGGCATTCTAATATCTTATTTTAATATCACTTAATTTGAAAGCTTTAGTAAGTAATGATATCGCAAAATATATAACAGCTGATGAAATTATTAATGAAAGAAGATAAATAACTTTAATATTACTATCATATTCTAATTGATCACTAAAAAAGTTAATTGAGTAGAAAAGAAATGAAGCCATTAAAAAAACTGAAAAACTTATCTTTAAAAATTGAAATATCAATTTAGAACTTAATTTAAAGAATTTCTTATGATTTAAATAATAGTATAGAAATGAGGCATTAATCCAAGATGAAATGGATGTTGCAATAGGAATTACTATAAACCCAAAATCATTAAAGTAATAAATACTTATAGAGGCGTTTATGATTACTGAAATTAATGAAAAATAAAATGGTATTTTTGTATTATCTCTGGCAAAAACAAAATTTGACAGTATCTTAATAAGTGAAAATGCGGGTAAACCTAAAGCAAAATAAAATAACGCTTTTGCAGAGTTTGCAACACCTTCTTGATTAAATGATCCATATCCAAACAAAGATGAAACAATTTCTTCTGAAGCAATTAAAAGGCCTGCTGTGGCAGGTAAGCTCAAAAAAAATGAAAGCTCAAGTGACTTATTCTGTATTAAATCAATATCTTTGAATTTTTTTTGAGCAATATAGGAAGATAACTTTGGAAGTATTACAGTTCCTATTGCTATTCCCGCAATAGCAAGATTAATTTGATAAATACGATCAGCATAATATAAGTATGATACAGCTCCAGCTTGAAACGATGCTATAATTGTTCCAATTAAAATATTTATTTGAGTAACTCCTGAAGAAAAGATACTTGGCAAAAGTTTTTTAAAAAATCTTTTAGTTTTATTATTTATATTAAAATTGACTTTAAATTGAGGTTTGTAAATTTTTTTCAGAGTGAAAATAAGAAAAATCATTTGTATAAATCCAGCTATAGAGACTCCGTAGGACATATAAATTACAAGATGGTCATCAAGATATTTGGCACACAATAACGTAATTATTAAAACTAAGTTTAATATTATTGGTGCAGCCGATGCAGCTGCAAATTTATTGTGTGAATTTAAAATTGCTGAAAAAAAAGATGCTAAGCTTATAAATAAGATAAAGGGGAAAGTAATCCTTGTTAATTCAATTGCTAAAACAAATTTTTCAGGACTAGATTTAAAACCTGGCGCAATAAGTGAAACAAATAATGGCATGAATAATTCGACAACAATTACAAGTCCTAACAATGAAAAGGTGAGCAAACTAAAAACTTTATTTGCAAAATTTTCAGAATTCTTTTTAGATTTTGTTAACTCTTTTGCATAACTTGGCACAAACGCTGCATTAAATGAACCTTCTCCAAAAATTCTTCTAAAGGTATTCGGAATTCTAAATGCAACAAAGAAAGCATCTGCAATTGGACCAGACCCAAGAAAAATAGCAATGAGGATGTCTCTTAAATATCCCAATATTCTGCTTATTAAAGTATAAAAACTGAAAGTGCCAGTTGACTTAATTATATTCATAAATCATATTAGTCTTATTATTGGCTCATTTGTATACATAAATAATCAAAATGAAAA
>MDTB01193659.1_pt1 | contig 11558 bp, 11 predicted proteins | sample 811161 | NCBI WGS metagenome assembly MDTB01 (sample SAMN05326650, study PRJNA326480) | marine metagenome | isolation source: seawater | place: Mediterranean Sea | collected 2009
TATGACTGAGTTTACACAAGGCATTCATGGTGCAGCTAGAAAAATTTATGAAAATAATAAAGGCTCACTTGCAAGAACTCTCGTCTACACCATAGGTCACTTTTTAATAGCCATTACAGTTTTAATGTTAGTTGCTGATGTTTCTTTTGCAGTTGCATTAACAGATGCTATAGTAGAGCCACTAGCTAATACAGTTTGGTATTTTTTATTAGACAAATTTTGGGCCTCAAAATATATCAAAAAATAGTTTTAAAATTTTCCCCAAAGATTATCTTTTTTAATCCAACCTGAAAACTTTATATCTCTAACTTTGCACCAAGTACTCCTACATTTAGTAAGCATTACTAATCGACCTTTTTTTAATATTGCTAAAGGTCTAGCATATATTGTTGGTCTTTTATAAAGATAAGACTCATCCACAATTGTTATCACAGCCTTTTTTTTTGATAATTGAGAAATATGTATCCAACCAGAATTATTTTCATGGTCGACAATTTTACGAAAATTATCAGATCTATCTTCAACTAGGACAGGTAAATATTTTTTTTTGTAAATTATTTTTATAGGATAATCAAATGACGGACCAGATCTTAAATTTACTTTGTCATTTCTAAGAGTAAGAAAATTATCATCTTGTGAATATAAGGATGTATAGAAAAAGAAAAAAAATAAAATATATCTTAACATTTATTAGTGCAATCTTTATTTTTACTAAGTTTTACTTTCCTAAAACTCATTGACATCGAATTGAAGATGACCATTTTTTTTTCGTCTTTTAAATTCAATTTCAATATTGTATTAAACACCTCATTTGCTTGTAACGTTCCCATTATGCCAGCTACAGTTGGAGTAACACCTTCTGTTTCACAGTTTTTTACTTGTACTGGAACATTGGGCATAAAACATCTAAAGCAAGGTACTTTTTTTTTGAAATTGAAATTAAAAATATGTCCTTCATATCCACTGACAGCTGCTGATATCAAGATTTTTTTACTTTTCACACAGCTATCATTAATTAATAGTCTTGATTTAAAATTATCTGTGCCATCACACACTATATCAAAATGTTTGATAAGTTTTAATATATTTTTCTGATTTGCTTTTACTTTAAATTTTTCAACTTTTAATTTATTATTGATAATTTTTATTTTATTTTTAGCAATATCGACCTTATATTTTCCCACATCTTTAGGACCAAACATAATTTGTCTATTAAGGTTTGACAATTCAACTTTATCATCATCTACAATTCCAATTTTACCCACACCTAAATTAGCTAAATAAATCGCTAAAGGACATCCTAGGCCTCCTATTCCAAAAATTATCACTTTTGAGGACATTAGTTTTTTTTGTCCGTGCAATCCAATTTTTTTTAAAATTATTTGTTTAGAATACCTTTTTAATTCTTTTTCAGATATTTTCATCTCATTTATTTTCCAGTGGATCCAAAACCACCAACGCCTCTACCAGTAGCATCTAGAGTCTCGACCTCTTGCAATTCTCCTTTAGAGATAGGACACAAAACCATTTGTGCAATTCTAGATCCATTTTTAATTTCAAAATCTTTTCTTCCGAAGTTAATTAGAATAACTTTAATTTCTCCTCTATAATCTGCATCAATTGTCCCAGGAGTGTTTAAAACAGAAACTGAATTTTTTGCTGCTAGACCAGATCTTGGGCGTATCTGTAGTTCATAATTTTCAGGAATAGAAACTGCAATACCTGTTGGTACAAGGGACTTTTCGCCTGGCTTGATAATTATACCTTCTTCGATGCAAGCTGAAATATCTAATCCAGAAGAACCCGAAGTCTCATATTTTGGTAATATTGCTTTTTTATTTAATCTTTTAATTAAGATTTTTGTCATGGACTAATAGTTTTTTTACTATTCTATCGGCTATAACTGAGGCAATAAAGCTCTTTTTGTTTTTATTAATCTTAAATATTTTACCATTTGACTCAATAATCTTAACTTCGTTATATTCTTTGTTTATTCCAGTATCTTTCTTTGAAACATCGTTGGCAATTATCCAATCACTGTTTTTATTTCTAAGCTTAATTTTTGAGTTACGAATTAGATTTTCAGTTTCAGCAGAAAATCCGATTACCAATTTGGGACGATACAAGTTATTTTTACCAACATAATCCAGTATATCTTCGGTCTTTTTTATTCTCAAATTTTCTTGAAAACTTTCTTTTTTAATCTTATTTTTTTCATACTTAGTTGGTTTAAAGTCTGTTACAGCAGCAGTAAAAATCGCAACGTCTGTCGGTAAATTTTTTTTGACAGCTTTAAACATTTCTTCAGAAGTTTTAACTCTAATTAATTTTAAACCTTTAACTTTCTGTAAGTCTGTAGGTCCTGCTATTAATGTAGTTTTTATACCTTGTCTATTTAATGCTAAAGCTATTTCATAGCCTTGCCTCCCGCTTGATTCGTTTGAAATAAATCTTATGGGATCGATGTATTCTCTTGTAGGACCAGTTGTTACTATAGCAGTGAAATTCTTTTTTTTAACAAAATTTTTTTTATTAAAATAATTCTTAATTTCTTTAAAAATTTGACTGGGACTTGACATTTTCCCTTTTCCATATTCGCCACAAGCCATTGAACCCTCATTTGGACCAATAAATTTATAGCCATACCCTACTAATGTTTTACAATTATTTTGAGTAGCCTTGTGATCCCACATTCTTACATTCATAGCTGGAACTAAAATAATATCTTTATTCGATGCCAACATCACAGTTGTTGCTAAATCTTCAGCTCTTCCGTGCGTTAATTTACTTAGTAAATTTGCTGTTGTAGGAACCACAACTATTAAATCAGCCCATCTTGATAATGAAATGTGATCAATCTCAGTCTCGTTATTTTTATCAAATATATCCTCATAGACTTTTCCTCCTGATAATGAAATGATTGACATTGGCGTTACAAATTTTTTACCACTTCTAGTCAAAATAGTTTTAATTTCAAAATTATTTTTTTTTAATAATCTAATTAGATCTAATGTTTTATAGGCTGATACTCCGCCTCCAATAACAAGTAAAATTTTATTTTTATTTATTTTCATTTTATTATTAAAATACTAATAAAATTATAATTACAATAGCTAATATTGTTAAAACAACATTATTTCTAAAACTTTTGATTTTTAATTTTTCAAGTTCTATTGAGCTATTTTTTGATTGTGTTAAATTTAATTTCCCTTCAGCAATCAATTGTAAAGCATAATTGGCTTTATCCATAAAATCTGGTAGATCTGGTATTCTTTTCAAAATCTCACTAGAAGTATCCAAGGCGCTATTAATTGTTGCCTTTGGTCCCTTAAGGCTCTCTAACCATTTCTCTAAAATAGGTCTTGAAACACTCCAAATATTGGTATCAGGATATAACTTACGTGCAACACCCTCAACTACGACCATTGTCTTTTGTAAAAGCAATAGTTGCGTTTGGGTTGCCATATTAAATTTTTCAGTTATTTCAAATAGCTGCGATAGCAGATTGCCTCCTGAAATATCTTTTATATTTTGACCAAAAATTGGCTCGCCCACAGATCTTAATGCTTGGGCAAATTCTTCCTTAGAAGCAGATTCGGGGACCAATCCTGCCTGAAAGTGAACTTCAGCAACTTTGACGTAATCTCTTCTAATAAATCCATACAATATTTCTGCTAAGTATTTTTTATTATTTTTATCTAATCTGCCCATTATTCCAAAATCTACTGGAACAATGTTACCTTCATTATCGATAAATAAATTACCTTCATGCATGTCTGCATGAAAAAAGCCATCTCTTACGGCTTGTCTCAAAAAGTGTTGTATCAAATTCTCAGCGACATATTTTAAATCAATCTCTCTTTTTTTAATAGTGTCATGATCTCTTATTGATACGCCTTCTACTTTATCTAATGTTAATATTCTCTTTGAAGTGTATGGCCAGTAAATTTTAGGGACTTTAAAACCCTTGTCGTTTTTGGTATTTTCGTAAAGTTCATTAGCGGCCGCTGCTTCAAAACGTAAATCCATTTCAATGTTTGTGATTTCTCTTAACAGATGAACAACTTCAACAAGTTTTAATCTTCTTGTTTTTTTTAAAGTATTTTCAATTACGTATGCAAATAACATCAAAGCGTCTAATTCTTCATTAAATACTTTCTCAATATTTGGCCTAAGAATCTTGATCGCAACCTCCTTTTCATGATTATCAATAGTTATCTTAGCTAAGTGAACTTGTGCGATTGAGGCGGCTGCTATAGGGTCAGTTAATTCATTTATGTTATTAAATTGTTTTTCCCCCAACTCTTTTTTCAAAATCTCTTTTGCAATGTCTGAGTTAAATGCTGGAAGTTTATCTTGAAGTTTTTCTAAATCTAGCGCAAGTTCCTTACCAATTATATCTGGTCTGGTAGCAAGAAATTGTCCTAGCTTTATGAATGTTGTGCCCATTCCTTCTAAAGCATCACATAACTTTTCTCCAGAAGATTTAGACTGATTAATTACTTTTCTGGTTGAGCCAACAGAAATTAAATCAAAAAAAATCTTAAGAAAAACAGGAATTTTATAAATTTGATTAATAGTGTCTAAAGCTCCAGAGGCAGCAAGTTTCCTAGCTATTTTAATTAATTGAATAAATCTTTTTATCATTAAATTTTCCAGCCCGAGTGTATCGCTGCAATACCGTTATTGAGGTTTCGGTACTCGATTTTACAAAATTTATTATAAGCTATCATTTGGGCCAATTCTTCCTGATTATAAAATTCTTTTATACTTTCTATTAGATATTCATATGGTTTTCTTGAACCGATTACTATATTGCCAATTGAGGGTATAATTTTTGAATATTGGTCATATATTATTTTTAACAACTCATTTTCTACTTTCGAAAACTCTAAACAAAAAAATCTTCCTCCTTTTTTTAAAACACGATGAGCTTCTCTTAATGACTTGTTTATATCAATTACATTTCTTAATCCAAAACTAATTATATAAAAATCAAAACTCTCACTTTTAAATGGAAGTTTCTCTGCAGATGATAAAACCCAACTAACATTATTAAGACTCGATAGCTTTTTTTTACCCTCCAAAAGCATTTTATTATTTGGTTCTACACAGGTGATCCGACATTTATTTTCGGTATTTATAGAACAGAGTTTTGCTATATCACCAGTTCCCGCAGCTACGTCTAATATTTCTGAGTGTTTACTAGGTTTAATCCAAGAAATTAGATTTTTTTTCCAAATTCGATGAGATCCAAATGACATAATATCATTCATAAGATCATATTTGTGCGAAACATCATTGAAAACTTTATTTACTAGTTTAGATTTATTTTCACTTTGAAATGCCATAATTTATTATATGCCAGAATTACCAGAAGTTGAAGTTGTTAAAAAGTCTCTAAACAGATTGATAAGTAACTTATCAATTAAAAAAATAGTAATAAATACTAAATTTTTAAGATTTTTTGTAGACGCAAAAGAAATGCAAAAAATTGTTAACTCAAAAATTATATCAATTAAAAGAAGAGCAAAATATTTACTTTTTTCTCTAAGTAATAACTATACAATTTTATTTCACCTTGGAATGACAGGTAAATTTATAATTATAGATTCGAAAAAAAAAAGATTAAAAACAAGTTTTTACTACGAATTAAGTGAAAAAAATTCAAAACACAACCATTTAATTTTCGAATTTAAAAAAAATATAAAATTGATTTATAATGATGTAAGGAAATTTGGTTTTGTTAAAATAAAAAAAACGTCGGAAATTAATAAAATAAATCATCTAGTTATCTTAGGTCCGGAGCCTCTATCAAAGCTATTTAATTATAAATACTTTGTTAATTATATTACAAATAAAAAAAAACCTATTAAAAGCCTCCTCATGGATCAAAATTTTGTAGCTGGATTAGGAAATATTTACGTAAATGAAGTATTGTTTTTGAGCGGTATTCATCCTAAAAAATTCATAAATAAATTATCAAAGAAAAAAATAAAAAAGGTAATTTTAAATATTAAACAAATCCTAAGAAGCGCCATTATTAAAGGAGGTTCTTCTATTAAAAATTTTAATGATACCCAAGGAAAAAGTGGGAAATTTCAACAATTTTTTAATGTATATGGAAGAGACGGAAATCGATGCGCTAAATACAAATGTAATGGAATGATAAAAAAAATTAAACAATCAAGTAGAGCAACTTTTTACTGCGATATTTGTCAAAAATTATAAGTTGACCCCAATATTTATGGCATATATATACTTGGTCTATAATGCCAAATACAAAATCTGCAATTAGAAGAGTAAGAAGGGTTACAAAACAAACATCTTTTAATGTTATTAGAAAAAGCAAGTACAGATCAGCTGTTAAAAAAATGGACGTTTTATTGGATAAAAACGATAAAAAAAAAGCAAAAGAATATTACTCGACTTTTCAATCAATTCTAATGCAGGTTGCTAAATCAAATATTATCAATAAAAAAACTGCTTCTAGAAAAATTTCAAGAACCTTTAAGAAAATTAATAAAATTTAACAATTCGAAGTTGTTAAAAATTTTAAACTACCGCTTATCTAGTAGACAAAACTAAATGTAGAAAAAATATTCTGTCCATGGTTGTAAATTAAAATTTTTCTTAATAAAAAATTTCTGTTTAAGGTTGTAAACTAAAAATTCTATTTCAACGCTAGGTCTACAACCAAGATTGATTTTTTTTTCAAAATTAAAAAAAATTTGTTGAAATTTTTTTAATTATAAGGTTTTTATGATTAGTTTTAAATTATCCATGAAAAATAAACCTACAAGCACAACAAACATCTTTCTTTCAGAAGAAGAAAAAACTTTAAATTGGTCAGATTTACAAGCTGAATTTAAAAAGAATTTTGGGGAGGAAGTATACTCGAGTTGGTTAAAGAACATCTCACTTATAAAAGAATACAATGACTATTTAATTTTAGGTGTTCCTACACGGTTTTTCAGAGATTGGATTGTATCAAGATATCTAGATAAGATATTAGAAATTGTCAAAACGTTTAAATTAAGCTTAAGTAGAATTGAATTCAGCATTATAGAGGATCAAAAATCAGTTAAGAATGAAGATATAAGATTAGAAGACTTAAATAAAGTTACAGAAATCAAAGATTCAATTTTAAACTATAATCGACTAAATCCTGGCCTTAATTTTGAAAATTTTATAAAAGGCTCAAGCAATGAGATTGCATTATCTTACTCAAGAAAAGTTTGTGAAGACAACATCAGATATAACCCACTTTATATTTATGGTGGTGTCGGTTTAGGAAAAACGCATTTACTCAATGCTATAGGCTTAGAATTACAATCCAAACATGAGGTAATGTTTATCTCTGCTGAAAGGTTTATGTATCATTTTATTAAATCAATTAAAAAAAATGATATGGTCAATTTTAAAGATTTTTTTAGAAAATCATCAGTTTTTATAATTGATGATTTACAATTTATAAGAGGAAAAGAAAGTTTACAGGAAGAATTTTTTCATACATTTAACAGCCTTTTAGAAAAGGGGTCTCAAATTGTTATTTCTGCTGATAGACCCCCAATGAAGCTCGATAGAGTTCAGGAAAGAATAAAATCAAGACTTTCAGGCGGATTAATAATCGATATAGATGTTCCTGATTTAGATTTGAAAAAAAATATAATTCAAAACAGGATAAATCACATACAAAATCAGTTTAAAGAACATATCAATTTATCCGAAGAAGTTATAAATTTTATATCAAATGAGACAAAGACAAATATAAGAGAATTAATTGGAGTTTTAAACAGAATTATAGCATTTAGCAGAGTTCACAAAAAAGACCTAGATATAAATGATTGTAAAAATATTTTAAAAGATGTTTTTAGTCAAAATAAGGTTGTTACAGTAGATAAAATACAAAACACGGTTTCTAATTTTTTTAATATTTCTCTTACTGATATGCTTTCACAAAGAAGATCTAGACCACTGGCAAGACCCAGACAAGTTGCTATGTTTTTAGCAAAAAAACTTACTACCAGATCTCTTCCTGAAATAGGAAGAAGATTTGCAAATAGAGATCATACAACTGTAATACATGCCGTAAAAACAATTACTAAATTGTCTGAAAAAGATGAAGAGATGAAAAAAAATTTAATACAGATCAAAACACTTTTATTGGAAAACTAATAAGTAATGCAATTTACTATAAATAGAGATCTTTTGCTAAAATCATTAAATTTTGCACAAGGAGTAGTGGAAAAAAAAAATACTTTGCCGATATTATCAAATGTCTTAATTAATGTTAAAAATAAAATTCTTGAAATAGTTGCCACTGATCTGGATATAGTTTTTTATGATAAAATTAGTGATCTAAAAATTGATGTAGAGGGAAGCACAACGACATCGGCCAATGTTTTATTTGACATCTTAAGAAAGATCCCGGCTAATTCTGAAATAATATTTAATTTAAAAAGTGAAAATAAGCTAAGTTTAAAAACTCAAAACTCAGACTTTAATTTATTATGCCTTCCAACTAACAACTTCCCTACTTTTGATGATAACTTCTCGAAAGAAGGAATTTTTATCAAAAAAAACGATTTTTTATCTTTACTTAATAAAACAAAAATATCTATTTCAAACGATGACACTCGTCATTATCTCAATGGAATTTTTTTACACGTAACAGAAGCTAATAAAAACACTTATTTGACAGGAGTTGCAACAGATAGCCACAGATTATCATCCAGTAGCATATTAGTAGAAGGTATAAATAATTTTTCATCAATAATATTACCTAGAAAGACTGTTTATTTGCTTTGCACAGTATTAAGTGAACTCGATGAAAAACTAAGCATCCAGACAAGCTCTAATAAAATAAAATTTTCAATTGGAAATATTAGTCTAATTTCGAAAGTTATAGATGGTAAATTTCCTGACTATCAAAAAGTAATTCCAAAAGATAATAATAAAACTTTAACAGTTTCATCCGAAGAATTCATAAATTCGGTAGATAGAGTTACATCGGTATCTTTAGATAGAAAAGAAGGTATAAAATTAGAACTGAGCAAAGACAAATTGAAATTATCAGTAAATAGTACAAACTCTGGAGACGGAAATGAGGTTGTTTCAGCAAAATACGATAGTGAAGATTTAACTATTGGTTTTAACTCAAAGTACTTAATTGATATAGCATCGGAAATAGAGGATAAAAAATTGATTTTTAATTTTAATAACTCCACATCACCTGTTTTAATTTTGGATAACACAAATAAAAACAGTTTTTATGTAATTATGCCCATGAAAATTTAATCTCTTAATTTAATAACTTTATTTTAAATTTTCTTCTAAAACTATTGATAATAAATGATTATAGCAGGACTGGATTAAGGTTGATTGTAAATTTTATCCAAAAGATGATATAAAATTTATAAATTTAAATGTCAAAACAACAAAAAGAAAACCTTAAAAATAATGAATACAGCGCATCGTCAATAAAAGTTCTTAAGGGACTAGATGCCGTAAGAAAAAGACCAGGTATGTACATCGGTGATACCGATGATGGAACCGGTCTTCATCACATGGTTTTTGAGGTTTTGGATAATTCAATTGACGAAGCATTAGGAGGTCATTGTAAGAATATAACCGTTTCGATAATGCCAGATAACACCATAACAGTTGAAGATGACGGAAGGGGAATTCCTATTGATATGCACAAAGGTGAAAAAATGTCCGCTGCAGAAGTCATCATGACCCAGCTCCATGCAGGAGGAAAATTTGATCACAGCTCATATAAAGTCTCAGGAGGACTACATGGTGTTGGAGTTTCAGTTGTAAATGCATTATCCGAAAAGTTAAAATTAAGTATTTTTAGAGACCAAAAAGAATATTATATAGAATTTAAAGATGGAAAGTCACTTAAGCCACTGAAAAAGATCGGATCTACAAAAAAAAAAGGTACACTGATTAATTTTCTACCATCAAAAGAAATTTTTTCATCAACAAAGTTTAGCACCAATACTTTACAGAAAAGAATGCGAGAGTTAGCTTTTTTAAATAAAGGCATTAATTTAATTTTGATTGATAAAACAACCTCTAAAATTAAAAAATATGAAAATAAATATGAAGGTGGGATATTAGAGTTCGTACAATTCATTAATCAAAAAAAACCTATACTAATTAATAAAAATGAAAAGCAAGTATTTAAGAAACCTTTGTATATCGCAGCAAATAAAAATAACGTAGAAGTAGAATGCTCATTTGAGTGGAATGCTGGTTACTCAGAAGAAGTTTTAGCATTTACCAACAATATTCATCAAAAAGATGGAGGTACTCATCTATTGGGCTTCAGAAGTGCTTTGACAAGGGTAATAAATAAATATTCTAATGAAAATAATAAAAAAAATAAATTATCATTAACTGGCGAAGACATAAAAGAAGGTTTAACAGTAGTTTTATCTATCAAAATGCCTGATCCGAAGTTCTCGTCACAAACAAAAGATAAGCTAGTTTCTTCTGAAATAAGATTAATAGTAGAGAGTATAATTAGTGATAAAATTTCTTTATGGTTTGATCAAAATCCCTCAATAATTAAAAATGTAATCGAAAAAATTACTCAAGCAGCTATAGCGAGAGATGTTGCTAGAAAAGCTAGGGATAATATTAGAAGAAAAGGAAGTTTTGAAATTACTGGATTGCCCGGGAAACTAGCTGACTGTCAGATATCAAAAAGCCAAGGTACTGAATTATATATCGTAGAAGGAGATTCTGCTGGGGGATCAGCCAAACAAGGAAGAAATAGGGAATTTCAAGCCGTCTTACCGTTAAGGGGTAAAATTTTAAATACTTATGTAAATTCAAATGGAAAAAATAATGGTGGCAAAAATGATAGTGAAACTAAAGCTTTATCGAAAATGATGTCTTCTAGTGAAATCGTAACATTAATAAATGCACTCGGCACTGGATCAAAAGATTTTAACATTGAAAATTTAAGATATGAGAAAATAGTAATTATGACGGATGCTGATGTTGATGGTTCCCACATTAGAACTTTGCTCTTAACTTTTTTTAATAACTTTCCATTCAATCAGTTAATAGAAAACGGAAATCTATTTTTAGCACAACCTCCGTTATTTAAAGTTTCAAAAGGGAACAAAACATCATATATCAAAGATGAAAAAGAATTAGAAAAATTTATTTTAGATAATTCTGACAAAAAAATTAATAAAAATAAACTAAGTTCTAAAGAATTTAAAAAACTTATGGACAATGAAAGACAAAAACTTTCAATTCAAAGATTTAAAGGATTAGGGGAAATGAACCCAGAAGAACTATGGGAAACTACTTTAAATCCGGATAATAGAAATTTGCTTAAAGTACAATATTCTAATGGTACTAAGGAAAAGTCTAAAGAAGATCAAAAAATAATCGGTATTTTAATGGGTGATGAAGTTGCTCCAAGAAGAGAATTTATCACAAGTAATGCACTTGATGTAGCTAATTTAGATATTTAAACTCCATGGATTTTGCTACTATTTTCAGGTTAGAAGAAAACCTAAATTTAGATAAAA
>MDTB01070064.1_pt1 | contig 11557 bp, 4 predicted proteins | sample 811161 | NCBI WGS metagenome assembly MDTB01 (sample SAMN05326650, study PRJNA326480) | marine metagenome | isolation source: seawater | place: Mediterranean Sea | collected 2009
ATATCCACAAACTGAAAAAATTGAAAGTGATGTCAAAATATCTAACTACAATGCTGGATCTAATATTCTGGATGCAATTTCAAATGGAACTATAGAGGGTATTAAACTAGCTGTAAACATAGGTGCAATGGTTTTAGTATTTATTGCTTTTATCGCGCTGATTAATTACTTGTTTTTGAGTTTTGGGGAGATAACAGAAATCAATTCATTATTAATGGAAAACACAATTTATGACTCATTGTCGTTAGAAGCGATAATGGGATTTGTATTTGCTCCACTCATGTGGCTTATAGGAATTGCAACTGCTGATATTATGCCAATGGGACAACTATTAGGAATAAAACTTTCTATTAATGAATTTATCGCTTACATGCAACTTGCTGACTTTCAAAGTAGTTCAAACCTGGTTACATTAAAATATCAAAAGTCTGTTATAATGGCTACTTACATGTTGTGTGGTTTTGCTAATTTTTCATCAATTGGTATTCAAATTGGTGGTATTGGATCATTAGCACCAAACCAAAGAAAAACACTGTCGGAACTTGGTATTAAAGCCTTAATAGGTGGTGCTCTTGCCTCTTTACTTTCCGCTACTATTGCAGGTATGTTAATTGGTTAATATCTTTTTGTTTTTTTTAATTTTTCTTATTACACATTTTATAATTTTAAAGATATGAAGCAATATCTGGATCTTATAAAACATGTTATCAAAAACGGTGATGAAAAGGGGGATAGAACAGGAACAGGAACCAAGAGTGTATTTGGTTATCAGATGCGTTTTAATCTACAAGACGGTTTTCCCCTTGTAACCACCAAAAAACTGCATCTAAAATCTATTATTTACGAACTATTATGGTTCATAAACGGAGAAACCAACATCAAATATTTAAAAGAAAATGGAGTCAAAATCTGGGATGCATGGGCAGACAAAAATGGAGATTTAGGTCCTGTCTATGGTTCACAGTGGAGAAATTGGAACAATGAAAAAATTGATCAAGTCTCAAATTTAATTGAACTGATTAAAAATAATCCAAATAGCAGGAGGATGTTAGTTTCTGCTTGGAACCCAAGTGTTTTACCTGATACTCACAAAGGCTTTGATGAAAATATTATGAATGGAAAGGCAGCCTTACCACCATGTCATGCCTTTTTTCAATTTTATGTATCTAATAAAAAATTGTCTTGTCAACTTTACCAAAGAAGTGCAGATATATTTCTTGGTGTACCATTTAACATAGCATCATATGCGCTTTTTACTCACATGATTGCACATGTTTGTAAACTTGATGTTGGTGATTTTGTTCATACATTCGGTGATGCTCACATTTACAATAACCATACTGATCAAATTCAACTACAACTATCCAGATCACCAAGAAAATTACCCAAACTAAATATCAAACGAAGAGTGAATAGCATTTTTGACTTCAGGTTTGAAGATTTTGAAATTTTAAACTACGATCCCTACCCCCACATAAAAGGAAAAGTTTCGGTATAGTTTGGCATTGAGTTTGTAATTATATTTGGCACTGATTTTGCATTTCAATTAGTAGAAAAAAATATATTTTAATTTAATTTTAATAGTCTTGAATACAAATAAAGCAATTCTTACTGTTTTCACTTTATTATTGCTGATCGCTTTAGTTGATCATGTCCACATATCCAATGATGAAAAAAGATTTATTCACAAGGAAAACTTAGAAAAATCTAATCTAAGTAAAACCAATAATTTAGATAAAAAAATAAGAAAAGGGCTAGAATTGCCACCAAACCCATATTACGAAAAAATGCTTGAACTTTCGATGAACCCACTGACAGGTAGAGCAGAACCTGAAAAATTATTTGAGTTAAGAAAACAACTTGAAAGTCAAACTAATAATAGAATTGCTAGTAGAATAGGAGCAGTTCCAGGTGAGAATGAGGAAATGAGTTGGGCCCAAAGGGGACCTGTCAATGTAGGTGGTAGAACGAAAGGTATTATGTTTGACCCTAACGATCCTACAAATGAAACGGTTTTTGCAGGAGGGGTCAGTGGTGGCATATTTAAAAACACTAATATTTCAAATCCAGATTCTGAATGGACATTAGTAACTAAAAATATACCTCAGAACATAGCTGTTTCGTCGCTAGCATATGACCCAAATAATACGCAAATATTTTATGCTGGTACAGGTGAATCATACACCGCCGGTGATGCATTAGGAAACGGTCTCTGGCAATCCAAAGACGGTGGAGATACATGGAATAAAGTTTTTGGTGGAGATACCGATAATCCTACCACATTTATCAGTGAGCCCGACGTCGTAGAAATTTTAGATCCAAGTACAAATAGAACATACAATTATGGCAGCGCAGATTATGGCCCACCAGTGCCATCAGAACCAATTGTTGCCCAAGCTATCCTTGGAAATCCAATTCTTGGTTGTAGTTCCTTTTCAAATGCTGCTGATATAAAAGATAAAATAGTAATAGTTGACAGAGGCGATTGTTATTTTTCCAATAAAAGTTATGCTGCAACTCAAGCTGGCGCCAAAATGATCATTGTTGTAAACCAAGATAATGGCTCTGGTGACTGGACCGATGGAGTTTTTACAATGACTTCACCAGGACCCAATGCAGATCCACCAATTAATTATGACCTAGATTGGATAAACATTCCATCCATTCTAATTTCTCGAGCAGATGGGAATCACTTAAAATCCTTATTAAATTCCGGTGATGTTACTTTATCCATAAAAAAATCAAGTGTCCAAATTCAAGGTTACAGAATTGTTTCAGGAACATATTTCATCAATGATGTTGTAGTAAGATTTAATGATCAAACAGGAAAGTCAGAAGTATTGGTTGCTGCTGGTACATCTTCATACAGAGATGCATCTAGAACAATTTTTGGAAGTGACAGTGATTATGGTTTTTTCAAAGGTACAGAAAATGCAAATGAGGAGTGGAAATGGGAAAGAATTCCTCTCTATGCAGAAAATAGTAATATTTTACTTCAACCGATTGATATTGAAATTAGTCCGGCAGATGAAAGAGTTTGGGTATCAACGACAAAATGGAGAGGTCAAGGCGGCGGTGCTGTCTATGTTGCCAACGAAGATGTAACTTCATTTGAAAAGAAATTTCAGATCACTGAAGATACTAATGATGATGGAATCGTTGATTCTCAAGACCTAGGAAGCGGTCGAAGAACTGAGATTGACATATCTTCAAACAATACTGTTTGGGTTCTGGGACAAATTGAGACTGAAAATGGTGGATTGTCAAATCCGCCAGTCGGAATATTTAAAGCACCCAACGCATTTGAATCAACTGTAACTAGAATTACACTTCCTAGTGATATTGATCCAGGGATAGATGATGATGATTTTACCAGAGGTCAGTCATTCTATGACTTAATGATAAAAGTTGATCCTAAAAACCCAAATGTTGCATACGTCGGAGGAATTGACCTGTTTAGAACAGACAACGGAGGAAATGGTACAAGTTCTAGTAATCCTTGGACACAAATTTCACATTGGTATGGAAGATCAGGAACTCAGTTTGCTCATGCCGATCAACACAATTCGGTAATCTCTGAACTAGATAATAACAAAATTTTATTTGGAAATGATGGTGGAATCTTTTTTAGTGATGATAATGGAACAAATTTAAGTTCTAGAAACTACAACTACCACACATCACAGTATTATACAATTGCTGTTGCGCCCTCAACCATGTTCGAAAGCCACTCCGTAACTCAAAGAGGTACCGACAGAAGTATAAATGCAACCAGGACAGCAGTAGTATTACAATCTGGGTCAAATCAAGATGTTTTTGTTGGGGGTCTGCAAGATAATGGAACTATGTTTCAAGTTGACAGACAAGGTAGAGCTACTAATGCTATTGATGTTTCAGGTGGAGATGGAGCTGCAACAATGTTTTCCCAAAACGTCAATAACAAATATTACATCACAAACTATGTTTATAATAGATCTGTTGAAGCCGTTAACTTAAATGGAAGTTCTGCTAGAACATTTAGAATTAACTCTGAAAGCAGCACTAATGGTGATTTCATCACAGTACAGGATTTGGACTCCAACAGAGGTGTGATTTACTCCAATTATAGATCAGGTAACAATAATAGAATAGCCGCTTTTTACGGCTGGGATGATTTTAACGATTCCGATCAAAATTCAAATGCTGAACGAATTATTTTAACAGGTCCCCTGGATGGTAATGTTTCTGCAATAAAAGTTTCACAACACACTACGAACAGTTCAACAATATTTGTTGGAACTGAGACTGGAAGTGTTTTTAAAGTGGAAAACGCAGACACTTTTGACGCCAATGAGAATTCAACAGCAGTTTGGTCCAATATCACCGGAAATGAATTTTTAGGTAGTGTTTCGGATGTTGAACTAGGTAAGGATGAGAACCATATTTTTGTTACCTTTCACAACTACGGAACAGAAAATATTTTCTTCTCTGCCGATGGTGGAAACAGTTGGGCCCAGAAAGAAGGTAACTTACCTGATATTCCTGTCAGATCTATACTTCAAAATCCTCTTTCTGAAAACGAAGTAATCATAGGTACTGAACTAGGTGTGTGGTATACAAAAGATTTTGAAGGGAATAATCCAACTTGGACAAGAGCTAATGCAGGTTTAAGTGATGTAAGAATAACAGATCTTGACATGAGAGACGATTACAAAGTATTTGCTGCAACCTATGGATTAGGAATTTATTCTGGATTTTTCACCGAAGATGAGGTTGTTGTAGAGCCTTCATTTTCAATAACTATAGATCCAAAAGTTCTAAAAATTGGACAAGGAAATTCCGACACTTTTGATGTTAATTATGAAGTCAAGGGTGGTTTTAATGAAGAAGTAACTTTTGCTGTCAATAACTTACCATCGCTGACAACAGAATCATTTAATCCAAGTAATATATTTTTAATTAATGAAGATGGAACTCTAGTTATTACCTTAGATGTTTCGGCAGAAGAAGTTTCTGGTTCTTACGACCTTGAAGTAACAGCAACAAGTTCCAACCAATCAATCAGTGCGTATATGACATTAGATATTTTATCTGATGATTTTGATAACGATGGTATATTTAATGAAAATGATAATTGCCCCGGGACATACAATCCTGATCAAAGTGATTTAGATGGTGACCAAGTAGGAGATGTTTGCGATCCAAATCCAATTCCACAGAACACTTTCACACTTCAATCAATTGATGAATCGTGTAGTATTTCTAATGATGGTCAACTCAGTATCTCAATTTCTGAAGATAGTATTGAAGGAATCAAGTTTATAATACACGTAAAAAGTGGTCCAACTGGCTTTGTTCATTCGCCTGAGTCAATACTCGGAGCCAATTGGACATTAGGAAATTTAGAAAATGGTAGTTACGAAGTTTGTTTGACAACGCCATCTTTACCAAATTTTGAACAATGTTTTAATGTAATTATCACAGAACCTGATGATATTTCTGTTGTTAGTGATATTGCAATAGACTCAGATGATTTAACATTAGACCTAAGTGGTAGCACTAATTATAATATTCTTCATAATGATAAATATTATACTACATCAGACTCTAGTTTTAATATAAAACTTGATAAAGGCCTCAACTTTATCAAAGTTGTTGGAGACCGAGAATGCCAAGGTATCTATGAGGAAACAGTATTCAACTCCGAGGATATTCTATTGAGTCCTAATCCAGCAACTTCTTCCTCAAACCTTTGGATTGGTGGTAATGATAATGATGTAACTATAAGTATGTTTGATAATGCTGGAAGGTTAATTTGGATAAAAAATAATGAAGTGAATAATTCTAGATCTGTCGATATACAAGTGTCAAATCTAAGACCTGGACTGTATTACATTAAAGTAGACTCAGAAACAGTCAAGAAAACTGCTAAACTTATAAAAAAATAAATTGTTAATTTGCTGACAGATGAATAAGAGATTTTTACCACTATTAATAATTACCATATTTGCTATTACATTTCTCTTACAAAACGAATCAGATTCTAGTACTGATTTTGATTTGTTAAGAAAACAACACATTGAAAATTTAAAAAATAGCCCTTACAGAACCACCAAAGAACTATCCAAAAACGAAAGAAGAAATCTTCAGCTGCCTCCCAACCCATATAACGACAGGATTTGGGAGCTCACGATGGATCCTGTTTTAGGAAGACCAAGGACTGAATCTATTTATAAAATACAAGAAGATATCGAATCTTTAGGAAGTTTGAAACTACCAGGTGTTCCTGGTGAAAACCCCGATATGGCATGGAAGGCTAGAGGTCCAAGTAATATTGGAGGAAGAACCAATGGATTAATGTTTGATCCAAATGACTCCTCTAATAGAAAGGTTTTTGCTGGAGGTGTGAGTGGAGGAATCTTTGTAAACGATAACATTGATGATGAAAACTCTGAATGGAGGATGGTAGATGGAGTTCCAAGAAACCTACCAATTTCTGTTTTAACTTATGATCCCAATAATACAAATATTTTTTACGCTGGTACTGGCGAAATATACACTGGAGGTGATGCTCTCGGAAATGGGCTTTGGAAATCTCTTGATGGTGGTAATTCATGGGAAAATATTTTTGGAGGAAGATCGGATTCAGAGCAAGTCTTCAGGAGTCCTAGTAATGAAATCCATATCACAACAAAGCCAAATCAAAATCCAATTAATTTTATTCAAGCCTCATTCGGACCCAATCTCCCTGGTTACCCACTAAGTTCCTTAAGTAGTGAAATTATCATAGCAGATCCCATTGATGCTTGTTCAACGCTTAGCAATTCCTCCCAAATAAATGGAAAAATTGTTCTAATTGAGGATGGTTCTTTAAGTTCTGGTAATTGCTCATATTTCAAAAAAATTACTGAAGCTCAGGACGCTGGGGCTATTGCAGCAATTGTTTTCAATAAAGATACTGGACAGTCAAATTGGACTGATGACTTAAAGACAATGAATGTTGAATCGAGCAGTGATGATCCGAGTACTATCAACATTCCATCTGTTTTTATTAAGGCATCAGATGGAAATAGTTTAAAAACATGGATTCAGTTAGAATCAACATTGCTTGAAATCAAGAAAAAAACTAATGTGTATTCTTCAGGGCTAGAAATTGTTCCTGGATTATTTTTTATTAACGATGTTGTCGTAAGAGATTATAACGGAGTTTCTGAAGTTTATGTTGCTGCAGGATCTACCAAGTGGGAAAGAGTAAATGGATCAAGAAGTGATGATCAAAATACCCTTCTAGGTTCAGCGCACGATGGGATCTATAAATCTATTGATGGTATTAATTGGACAAAGGTCGAACTTTATCATCCAATTGATACTGATGATGAATATGGTCCATATAATGATGTGTACAACAGAACAGTTGTCCCAATGGATTTGGAGATTGATAATGAAAATAGAATTTGGGCAACATCTACTATCAGCCCAGAATATACAGGTAACAGTGATTGGGCAATAAATCCTGGAATTGGGGGTGGTAAACTTTATAGGTTAAATGAGGAAGGTACATCTGCAACTTTTATAAACGCTATAAAAACTCAATTTACACCCTCCGCAGATAATGTAACAAAGCTGTATTCTGGGCGCAGAACGGAAATAACATTTACTGCTGACAACAAGTTGATAATGATTTGTTACGCAGTAAAAACTTTTCCTGGTGTAGCAAGGTTCGTTCCTAGAATATACAAGGGAACTGTTTCAGATTGGATAAATGGAAATTACAGCGAATTAACTCAACCGAATGATTCAGATAATGGAATTGAAGATTATGATTTTGCTAGAGGGCAAGGTTACTACAGTATTTCCTTAGGTGCCAGTCCAAGTAATCAAAACAAAGTATTTATTGGAGGAATAGACTTATTTAGCTCAAATACAGCAGGAAATGACTGGGGGCAAATATCTCATTGGCAAGGCAGAGATAATCAATATTTACATGCTGATCAGCATTCTGTAGTATTTAACGATAATGACAATAATAAAATTTTGTTTGGTAATGATGGTGGTGTTGGGTACACACCTGATGGAGGAAGTTTATCAACTAGAAATAAAAATTATCATACAGCACAATATTATTCATTAGCAGTAGCCCCGGTTGGAATGTTCGATAATTATACTACGAATGTTTATGGCTATGATCCCCTGCAAGGAAGTTGGGATCCTGAATATGAAAACAATAATGGTACACTGGGTGGATATCGCTATAAAAAAATTACCACTATTAACGGACATTCCGATGTATTTGCAGGAGGAATGCAAGACAATGGAACATCGATTCAAGCTGATAACAACGATGGATTGTCAGATGCTACTGACTTTGGTGGTGGCGATGGTGCGTCAACAATGTTTTCTCAAAATCCAAATAACAAATATATTGTATCCAACTATGTTTACAATAATTCCGTAGAAGTATTAAATATGAATAATCCAGGTCAAAACAACAGAAGTTTAATCTGGAGAATTTCAAGTAACGATGATAATGAGGGTGATTTTATTAATAAGCAGACCCTCGATTCCAATCTTGGTATTATTTATGCCAACGCTGGTAACGGAAATGTTAGAGCATATTATGGTTGGGATGGTTTTGGTGCAAGTCAAAATTCTTTAGCAGACACATATATTATTTCGGGTTTGGGGTCTAGTACAACAGCATTGAATGTTTCCCCTTTTCAAACGCAAACTTCAACTCTATACGTTGGAAATGATGTTGGCCAATTATGGAAAGTAACTAACGCTCAAAACCCAAACAATCAAACCAGGGAGAACATTACTGGTAATGAGTTTCTAGGAAGTATTTCAGATATTGAATTTGGATCTGATGAAAACCACATATTTGTTACTTTTTATAATTATGGTGTAGAAAGTATATTCTATTCAGAGGATGGTGGTCAAAATTGGTCAAAAAAAGAGGGTAACCTTCCTGATATACCTGTCTATAATATTTTACAAAGTCCATTGAACTCTGATGAAGTAATCATAGGAACAGAGCTCGGAATTTGGTTTACAAATAATTTCAACTCAAATAATCCCTCGTGGCAACAAGCAAATGCAGGAATGAAAGATCTAAGAGTGACAGACATGGATATGAGAAAAGGCGATAATAAGGTTTTTATATCTACATATGGTCTTGGCATTTTTTCTGGTATTTTTCAAAACAGTGAACCAACTTTTACAATCGAATCAGACACACAGTCCATTGAAGTTTTAAGAGGAAATTCCGAAAGTTTTAATGTGAGTTACAATGTCTATAACGACTTTAATGACACTGTGACATTTTCTATTGAGGGTCTTCCTAATGATTCATCTGCCAATTTTAGTAATAACAATTTTGTTATAGATTCAAATGGTTCAATAAGTGTAGAAATTAGTATTGGTAATGGAGCCGAATTAGGAAAGTTTGACCTAGTTTTGAAAGCAGTTTCACAAACAAAATCTAAACAGTTAGATGTTGAATTAAAAGTAATTTCTGATGATAATGATGGTGATGGTGTCCTCAACGTCGACGATAATTGTCCTGATACACCCAACACAGACCAATCAGACCTTGACGGAGACTTAATTGGTGATGTTTGTGATCCAAATCCTCTACCACAAAACCTATTTAACCTTAGTGTAAAAAACGAAACTTGTAGAAGTAATAATGATGGTGAAATTTCTTTATCTATTGATGAGAATCTAGTTCCTCAAAACTTTAGTTTTACAATATCTATCAGCGGACCAAATAACTTTTCATTCACACCTGAATTAATTAGTGGATATTCCTGGTCAAAAAATAATATTGAAGCAGGAAATTATACAGTTTGTTTAACAACAAGTCAGCTTTCCAATTTTGAGCAATGTTTCAATATAATAATTTCAGAACCTCAAGATATTAGTGTTTTGACTGCTATTGTCAACGATAATTCAGTCAACATAGACTTAGATGGAAGCTCAAGTTATAATATATTCCACAATAATAATTACTACCAGACCTCCTATTCTTATTTTGAACTAACACTAGACAAAGGATTAAACTTTATAAGAGTTACAGGTGATAAAGATTGTCAAGGTGTTTATGAAGAAACAATTTTTAACAGTGAAGATGTTTTACTCAGTCCAAATCCAGCTGTTAACACATCAAATTTATGGATTGGTGGAAATGACAAAGAAATTAAAACAACAATGTTTGATAATGCTGGACGACTAATATGGGTAATTAATAATGATGTTGGAAATTCAAGATCGATTGACATAAATGTCTCGAACTTAAAGCCAGGTTTGTACTATTTAAAGGTAGACTCCAAAACAGTACGTGAAACCTTAAAACTTATAAAAAAATAATATGAAAAAAATAAAATATATATTCTTAGTTTTTATTTCTTTAATAATGATTTCATGTGGAGGGAAAGATGATAGTGGTGGTGGAGATGTAGATCCACCTGACCCTGTAAATCCACCGACGGTATCAAGTCTTATTTCACCAGCAAATAACACAGAGTGCCTTGATGGAGAGAATGTGGAGTTTAGGTGGAATTCATCCCAATATACAGACACATATACAATTAATGTTAAAAATTTACTAACCCAATCTGTCATATCTCAAAATACAACCTCAACCAATATCACAATTCAATTAGAAAAAGGGCAGCCTTATTCATGGTACATTGTTTCTTCATCAAATTCGACAAGTGATACATCTGAAAGTGAAAAGTGGAAGTTTTATTTAAAAGGGGAACAAACCTCAAATTATGCCCCATTCCCTGCTGATTTAATTAAACCAAAAGCTGAGGAAACATTATCGCCAGGGAGTATAGTATTTGAATGGTCCGGTAGTGATGTTGATACTGGGGATACATTAACTTATGATCTTTACCTTGGAGCAACAAACCCTCCAACAACAAAAATTCAATCCAACATAAGTTCAACTCAAGTTACTCAAAGTATTACAGATGTTGGTATTTATTATTGGAAAGTAATCACCAAAGATAATTCAGGTAGTAATTCTGACTCAGGTGTTTCTAAATTTACTGTCTCTAATTAGGATTGTAAAATAAATTTATTCTCATACTTTTGCTATTCAATGTTTAGCGACGAAACTTCACATATTGATGATAACACAATTGAATTATTAGAAAACGCACAGAACAGATTGAGACAAAAAAGGAATGTTTATAAACATTTTATTTTTTTTCTTTTTATTTCAAGCTTTGTTTTATTTATTGACCTGGCTTTATCCGTTGGTAAGAACCTAATATTTTTTGATTATTCTTGGTCTGTTTGGATTGTATTAATCTGGTCTTTTAGTTTACTTTACCACTTTTTTGATGTCTTCATATCAAAAAGAATTATCTCAAAAAAGTGGGTGTCGGCTCAAAAAAATTATTTAATTAAAGTTCAGCAAGAAAAGATCAGATCTTTGAAAAAGGATATTGAAAAAGAATCTAAAGTTTATGCTGATTCAAATTCAAATAATTTAAATCAGATGATTACTATTATTGTTGCAGCATCTGAAAATGATGTAATTGGAAATAACAATAAACTGATATGGCAT
>MDTB01090365.1_pt1 | contig 11557 bp, 8 predicted proteins | sample 811161 | NCBI WGS metagenome assembly MDTB01 (sample SAMN05326650, study PRJNA326480) | marine metagenome | isolation source: seawater | place: Mediterranean Sea | collected 2009
GGGCTGCGGTGATTGCGATCTTTGTAATGATGACATGACTCATTATTGCGCAAATAATTCTAATTTAGGTATTCATGTTGCCGGTGGATATGGAGATCATGTTTTAGTGCCCGATCAAAAATATTTATTTGATGCAGCAGACACACCTGATAGTCTAGCCGGCAGCTATGCTTGTAGAGGCTTAACTGCCTATAGTGCTTTAAAAAAAGCAGGTCCTTACAAGAAAGATAATTCATTAGTTATTGTGTCTGCAGGAGGTTTAGGTGTCTTAGCTTTGAAAATTGCTCAAGCGGCATACGGTATAAATCCAATCGTGGTGGATATTGATGATGAAAAACTAGGAATGGCAAGACAGCTTGGTGCATCTGCAACAATTAACTCTTCTGAAGAAGGTGCTGCTGAAAAGCTCTTAGAGTTAACTGAAGGCGGTGCTAGATCAATTGTAGACTTTGTGGGAGCAGAGGCGTCTGTTAATTTTGGATATAATCTTCTTGCAAGGGGAGGAAGTTATGTAATAGTTGGACTCTTTGGAGGACAAATTAGCCTGCCTTTACCTTTACAAGCCCTTACTGAAAAGAAACTTATGGGTTCTTATGTCGGCAGTTTAGGTGATATGAAAGAACTGATGGAACTTGTTGTTGCAGGTAAAATTGATCCTGTAGCTGTTGAAACAAGAGATGTTTCAAAGGCTAATGAGACTCTAAAAGAAATGAAAGATGGAGATCTTTTAGGCTTAGTTGCATTAACACATGATTAATTTATAAGGAGATTTCTGACAAAGTCTCAGAAATATCACTATTAATTACTAAATCTGATAGATGATCCATTTGTGTTGGCTCATTATTTACAATTATTAAATTAGCATCTGTTTCTTTTGCTAACAATGGTAGATCGGCTGCAGGAAAAACGGCTAAAGAAGAACCAAGGCATATGAATAAATCAGACTGAATAGATACTCTTTGAGCAGCAATCATTTCCGCTTCAGGCATTGCTTGACCAAAAGAGATAGTTGCAGTTTTTATTATTCCTCCACATTCGTTGCAATTAGGAGGCTCTTTTGTCTCTAGGAATTCCTTTTTTAAGACATCAAGTTCATATCTTCTTAAACAGTCTAAACAATTAGCATAGGTTGCATTACCATGAAGTTCAATTATTTTAGAATCATCAATCCCTGAATCCTGATGCAAATTGTCTACGTTTTGAGTTATGAGATGAGCTTCTTTCGCATTTATGATTTCAGCTAATTTCAAATGACCGCTATTTGGTTTAGCTAAATCTATATTTAGCTCATTTGAAAACTTCCTTTCCCATGATTCTATCCTTTTATCTTTTGAACCCATGAAGTCTTGGAAATATATAGGGGTTGAAGTCTTCCATATTCCTTTTGGCCCTCTAAAGTCAGGAATGCCTGAATTAGTACTCATACCAGCTCCCGTAAAGAATACTAATTTTTTACTTTTTTCTATTAAACGCTGCAGTTTTAAGGACATCTTGGTTTCTCTTTCAGATAGAATATAAACAAAATTTAACAAAAATGGATATTTTTTCTCTTAGTCAAGAATCACTATGGTTAATTACGGTCGTTTATGACCTAGGCTTAGCATTATTGTTATACAGATTTTTTGGTAAATATGGTTTATACGTTGCGGTTGTCCTAGGTATTGTGCTCGGCAACTTACAGGGGGGCAAGGTAAGTGAACTAATAATTTTTGGAAGTACCTATAAGGTAAGTATGGGAGCCATTTTGTACTCAGGAATATATTTTGCTACTGATGTACTCAACGAAAAATACGGAAGACAAGAAGCAAATAGAGCTGTGATGCTTGGTTTCTTCGCAAATATAGCTGTAATGATTACTTTGGTTATAAGTGTTCAATTCAAACCGTCCGATATTACAGGTTCAGCTTTGGAGGTTCATAATGCTATCTCTACCTTAGCTTATTATTCTCCCGCTTTTGTGATTGGATCTTTAGGAGCTTATTTAGTCAGTCAAACCTTTGACGTCTGGTTTTTTAACAAGATAAAAAGCATTACGGGAGAATCAAAACTTTGGTTAAGAAATAATTTATCTACAATTACCTCGCAACTTATAGACACGCTTATTTATCAATTTACATGGGTCTTTGCCACTGGAATGGATTGGCATACAGCTCTAATGCTAGCTTTAACAAAGTATGTTTTTAAGGTTTTAATTGCTGCAATTGATACAATATTTATATATTGGGTGAAGAAATGGTAAAAAAAGTATACAAATTTTCTCATATATCCCTATCTACATCTTCAAAAGATAGCAGAGTGCTTCCAATCGCATCTCAAGTATATGAAATTCTTAATAATGCTGGCATAAAAGTTTCTTTTGATAACTCTCTGCTAGATTTACAAAGAAAATTGAAAAAAAGATCTAATTCTGAAGCATATATAGTTAAGAATTCTCAACTTTTGATAGCTATAGGAGGTGATGGGACTATGCTGAATTGCTCTAGAAGGTATGGCTCCCAAGGGATTCCTATATTGGGCATTAATTTAGGTAAAGTTGGATTTTTGACCGATATATCTCCAGATGAAATAACAACAAGATTACTAGAGGTAATAAAAGGAGATTTTATAAAGGAGAAAAGATCTTTCTTAGAGGCCTCCCTGCAGGGTACAAAAGATTCATACTTAGCTCTTAATGAAGTTGTTATCCACTCTGGTGCCATTGCGCAACTTATTGATTTCGATTTATTTATTAATGATAGATTTGTTTATAGACAAAAAGCTGATGGGCTTATTATAAGCTCTCCATCAGGTTCAACTGCTTATTCACTTTCCGGAGGTGGCCCTATAGTTTTACCAAGTGTAAAAGCAATAACATTACTGCCTATGTTTCCACATAGTCTATTAAACACAAGTCCTTTAGTGGTAGATGATGATAGTGAGATTAAAATTGAAATGATAGGTAAGAAAAGTAAAGCCGTTTTGAGTATGGATAGCCATAACTCTATTAATTTGAAGGAAGGTAATATTGTATATTTAACCATGAGAAAATCAAGCTTAACCCTAATTCACCCTCCTGGTCATGATTTTTTTGAAGCTTGTAGAAATAAACTCGGATGGAGCGCTGCTCTTACACGGAACTAGGTATAGATATTTTTAGATACTTAGTTAGAATGAGAACATGATAAAACTGCAACCAAAATTCTTACTCACCCTTCTTTTATTAGTTTTTGAATTACCATTATTTTCAGAACTTCTTTCTGATGCTCAAGAAGAGTTGTTAATGCAACTTCCTCCAGATCAAAGAGCTTCCATTGAAGCAAAAATGGAAGATACAAACAGGATTGAGGATGAGTTAGATGAGATTTTTGATGTTGATAGCTTTTTAGTGAAGAGACCTGATGAGGACGAAAGAGCTATAACTTGTGAAGAATGTATTTTTGGCTATGAGATATTTCAGTATTCGCCTTCAACATTTGCTCCTGCTAATATAGTGCCTATTTCTTCTACTTATGCCCTTGGGCCAGGTGATAAATTAACCATCGACCTTTATGGTGTCAAGCAAGATTCAGAGCAAGTAACGGTTTCCAGAGATGGAACTATCTATTTACCTTTCATGGGGAGAATGAATGTCGCTGGACTAACTTTCCCAGAAGCTCAAAAAGCAATTAACAAACGTGCCGAAAAGGAATTAATTGGAACTGAAGTTTCTATTTCTTTAGACGAACTAAGATCAATCACTGTTTATGTATTAGGTGAAGCATATCAACCTGGGGTATACACTCTTAGCGCACTAAGCACTGTTACCAATTCTTTATTTCTTAGTGGTGGAGTGAATAAGCAAGGCTCTCTAAGAAATATTCAGATTAAAAGAGGTGGCAAGACTGTCAATGTATATGACTTGTACGATATGCTCATTAAGGGTGACACAAGCACGGACTTTAGGCTGGAAGATGGTGATACGGTATTTATTCCCTTCTTTGAAAGCACTGTAAGAGTTGGTGGCTCATTTAGAAGGCCTTACTTGTATGAACTTTTGGATGGAGAAACCCTTGAAGATGTGATTTCTTTAGCGGGTGGTTTTAAAAACGAAGTAAGTATAAATCCTCAACTAGAGTATACAACTATTAACAGAATAACTAATCAAAGAGATACATCTTTAATCTCTTACAATGAAGAAACAAAAAATAACTTAGTTTTAAACGGCGATACAGTGAATGTTTCAGAAAATTCAGAATTAGAACCCCTTTACGTTGAACTCACAGGACAATTCACAAAACCTGGAGTTTATACTTTTAAGCAAGGTGATACTATCCTCGATGTCGTATCTAGGGCTGGAGGATACACACAAAGTGCGTTTACTGAAGGTGGGGTTCTCCTTCGTAAGAAAGTAGCTGAACAAGAAAAAGAAGCTTACGAAACTACTGCCGATAACTTGGAGAGCCTATTGATCGATCTAGTTAAGGATAGCAATGTTCCTGTTTCAGAATTTACTATCGCACCTATAACTAAATTAGTTGACACTTTAAGAACCGCAGAACCTTTGGGAAGAGTTGTCACATCGTTCGATTTATTAGAACTTAGAACTGATCCCTACGCAAACACAGAAATTCAAACGGGCGACAAAATTCATATTCCAAGAAGACCCAATTCAGTATCTGTTGTTGGGGAAGTATTAAAGTCAACTTCTTTACAATACCATCCTGAATCTGATTTAACTGACTATTTAGATAATGCTGGTGGATTTAATCAAAATGCAGATGAACGTAGGGTTTACGTTATAGCTCCAAATGGTCAGGCTAAACTATACAAAAAAAGATTTTTTCAGCAAAGTTTTGATATTGTTCCAGGAAGTACAATATTTGTTCCTAGAGAAGTGAGAGACACACTATCTTACTCAAGAATAATAACCCCAATCTTTGCGGATTTGGCTCTAGCTGCTGCTGCACTTACAAGTATAAATAATTAAAAATTAACCTACTTAAAACAGTGGAAAGAAGTTCAGTTTTTTCATCAATACTGACATTATTCATTTGTTTATTCTGTTTACCCATCTCTGCGGCAATAGAAGATTATTATCCACAAAGAACATTAAATTCTCCTTCAAATTTTGGTGAAACTGGTCTTATGGAGCTTCCAAATGCCAAGTTTATGGAAGAAGCATCTCTACGATTGAATTTCTCAGCTTCATTTCCAAATGAGTACACTGGAATAACCGGAACACCTTTTTCTTGGTTAGAAGCTTCTTATAGATATGCTGAAATAAAAAATAAGCTCTATGGTCCCTCAGCTTATAGCGGCAATCAATCTTGGAAAGATAAAGGATTTGATCTTAAAGTTAGATTACTAAAAGAGAAAAATTATTTACCCGCTGTGGCTATCGGATTAAGGGATATTGCAGGTAATGGTAATTTCTCTTCTGAATATATAGTTGCTACAAAATCTATTGGAAACTTTGACTTAACGTCTGGTATGGGTTTTGGGATTCTTGGCTCTGATAATTCTATAAGAAATCCTCTTACTTCATTAGATGAAGGTTTTAGAAGTAGATCTGGAGAATTTGGTTTAGGAGGTGACTTTCGCATCGGTAATTGGTTTTCTGGTCCTGCTGCAATCTTTGGTGGAATAGAATATAACATAAGAAAATATGGTGTGAAGTTTATAGCCGAGTATGATACTTCGAATCCAGATATCAGTGCTTTTAATCCTATATCAGTGAAGAGTAGAATTAACCTTGGTTTAAACTATAGCGTTTCAGACAGTCTTCAGTTAAGAGCAGCTTTTGAAAGAGGTACCAATTTCAGGATTGGATTTGCTCTCAAAGGTAATTTCTATAAAGATACTATTCCTAAACCAGGTCCAAAAAATGTTATTACGCTAGATGAGGAACGGAAAAAAAGAATTGAGAATAATCCTCAAATATTCTATCTATCTCTCAATAAGAGCTTAAGAGACGAAAGCTTAGCTATACAAGCAGCAACACTCACAGATCAAGAAGCTTCTGTATCAGTTGCTTCTACAAAATTTAGAAGCCCTGTCAGAGCTGCAGGTAGGGCAGCAAGGATTGTTTCTGCGTTAGCACCTGATGGTGTAGACCTTATAAATGTTCACTTGATGAACGGAGACTTTGAAGTCTCTACTTTTCATTTAAATAGAGATAAGTTTGATGCTGCGAGAGATTATATAGGGAGCCCTGCTGAAGTTCTCCAAGCTTCAACCTTAAGATCATACTCAGAAACACCTTTGATAGAAAATTCTGATTTTGAACTACAATATAATTTTCCCGAGTTTTATTGGTCTATGGCGCCGGCACTAAGACATCAGATAGGTGGACCTGAAGGGTTTTATCTCGGTCAATTATTTTGGAAAACAGATACACAGATAAAATTCAGCAGATACCTGAGTCTAACTACTTCATTCGGCGTCAATATTTATGATACTTTTAATAATTTCAATAATCCCAGTCAAAGCACTATTCCAAAAGTACGAAGTGACATACAAGAATATCTAAAAGCAGGAAAATCTTTTAATCTTCAAAGAATGCAATTGCAATATATGTATTCCCCATTGAATGATGTCTTTGCTCGATTTGATATAGGATATCTAGAAGAAATGTTTGGGGGTATAGGCGGAGAAGTTTTGTATAGGCCATTTAAAAAAAATTATTCTTTTGGATTCTCTCTTCATAAAGTGAAACAAAGGGGTTATAAACAGATGCTTAGCTTTAAGGATTATAAAACAACGACAGGCCACATGAATTTTTATTATGATTTTCCTTTTGGTGTATCGTCAGGAGTTTCAGTAGGAAAATATTTAGCTGGAGACAAAGGTGTTACTTTAGATTTATCAAGGCGTTATCAATCAGGCTTTACACTTGGAATTTTTGCAACAAAAACTAATTTATCTGCGGAGGAGTTTGGTGAAGGTAGTTTTGATAAAGGGTTTTACCTATCGATACCCACATCTATGTTCTACTCTGATTTTAGAACAGGAAATATTACTTTTGGCTTACATCCTCTTACAAAGGATGGAGGATCTAGATTGATCCAGCACAATCAACTTTATGGCATACTAGCTGATACAAATGAAAGAGCTCTTTTAAGAGACTGGTCTGACTTACTTAGATGATTTTATGTCTAGAAAGTTAATCTCTCTTATTATTTGCCTATCAGTGCTCCATTCTTGCAGTTTAGATACTTCTAGAATAGCTCCTGGTTATGTAGAGGCTTTTAGAACAATAAAAAACACACTAATAACTCAAGAAAACAAGCTAATAACACCTGAAATTATAGATAGCATACCTTACGCTTCCATGACTTTAAGAATAGGGAGGGGAGCACCAGGATTAGTTATTTTGGAGAGCTATGAAGACGAAAAAGAGACATGGGTCAGTGCTGATGGTATTTATCTAATAATAGAACAAGGAAGAGTCGTAAAAACTGGAGGCCTTTTAAATAATTTAGTTGACTTCAAGGCTGTAGATAATGATTTTAATGACCTGATCAAATACAAAGGTTCCGAAAAATTATTTTATTATTATTCTTATGATAAACCTGAATTGATTAATATGAGAGTAGAAGCCAATAGAAAATTCATAAGAAAAGAACAAATAGATTTATTAAATAGCTCTAAACAACTTAACTTAATAGAAGAGAAAATAACTAATCACTTTATAGGATGGACTGAAATCAACAGATACTGGGTAGATAATAATAATTTTGTTTGGAAAAGCGAACAGTATATATCCCCCAAACTTCCAAGCTTTAATATTGAAGTAACTAAAAGATTAGCTCAATAGAATATAAAAAAAAATTTTAACATTTCTTATTTTGTAGATTTTAAACAAAAAAAACCCGCTCATAGTAAGCGGGTTTTTTTGTTTTCTGTTACTACTGCTTAATCCTTGTAGCTGTAGTGACAACAGCTTTAGTTGAAGCTGCTACTGCAGGAATGGTAATTGTAGTTGTATAAACCTCATCTCCATTAGCCTCCCCAGCAGGTATGACGTATTCCTCTACGACATCATAAGTTTCTACGACATCATATACTTCGTCATATAGCGCTTCTCCAGGTCCAGGTGTAAAGACTTCATCTCCACCTGCTTCACCTGAAGGTATTTCATATACCTCAGCAGCTCCACTTGCAACTGTCTCAGCACCTTCTTCAACAACATATGTTTCTACTACCTCGTAGAAAGCTTCGTCATCAGAATTAGTACCAACTTGACCATTGCTATTGAACCCACCGTTTGTATCAGTAGTTGTAGCAGTTGTTGTTCTAGTAGCAGTTAAACCAGTTGTTCTTGTCGCTGTAGCACCGGTAGTTCTTGTTGCTGTAGCACCAGTTGTTCTTGTCGCTGTAGCACCGGTAGTTCTTGTTGCTGTACCGACCACTCTTGTACTAGTAGCTCCTGTAGTTCTTGTAGCAGTTGGACCTCCAGTTTGATAAGCAGCAACGCCTGGAACATCTACAATTGTTGTGACTTCGTAAACCTCAATTTCTGGTGTAGGCGTGGGTGTCGGAGTCGGAGTAGGTGTTGGGGTAGGTGTCGGAGTAGGTGTTGGAGTGGGTGTTATGCCTCCTCCGCCAGACCCACTGTCTGATATTGCAGCTGCCGCAGCTGCTATCGCAACTACTGCCGCAATTGTTCCTGCACTAACACCGCCTATGGCAGCTGCACCGGCAGCACCTCCAGCTCCTGCAGCAGATCCTCCAGCAGATGCTGCACCAGAAGAACCACTAGATGCACCAGCGCTGCTTTCGTCAGCAACAGTTATTTGTGGAAACAAAATAAGAGCAAATCCTGATAGACCTGCTAGTAAACTTTTAGATAATGTTTTCATCATAAAAACCTGTATTTAATTAATTTTTGGTCCAATTTTGGTAGGGTTTGGGAACTACATGCGTATTTAAAATCAAAAAACGCCAACATGTCAACTTTAATTTAATTTATTATCATTAACAATTTACCTCTACGTCTAAAGTTATGCAATACAGGTGCCAATCTTTAATCCCTCTTATTAAACAATTTTGCACTATCATCTATCATTTTTTGCGAAAGGTACTATAGAATGTGACCATACTCTAACGATGTATTTGTTAAGCATAATCACAAAATTATTTCATTTTCTTCCTGAAGAAGTATCTCATCATTTAGGCTTGGGTGGTCTTAAATTCTTGCATAGATTTGGCTTTTTAAACATTTTATTGGGAAAAAGAATCAACGATATAGAGATTCTCAAAAAACCCAATGATGTACTTACTTATGAAAACAAATTAGGGATAGCAGCAGGTTTAGATAAAAATGGTGAGTATATTGATTGTTTATCTGCTTTAGGGGTTGGATTCATTGAAATTGGAACCGTCACACCTAAAAGACAATACGGCAATCCCAAACCTAGATTGTTCAGAAATAGAAAAGATAAATCACTGCTTAACAGATTGGGGTTTAATAATAAAGGCGTTCAATATATTGTAGAAAATTTAAAAAAAAGAACATCAAACACACCCGTAGGAGTGAGTATAGGTAAGAACTTCGACACACCAAATGAACTAGCATACCAAGACTATCTTTTCTGTATGGAGAAGGTTTATGAATATTCTAATTACATCGCGATAAATATTTCCTCTCCCAACACTAAGGAGCTAAGGAACTTGAGTAAAAAAGAATTTTTAGAAGACCTTCTTCTCAAGGTCAAAGAAAAACAAAACCTACTTTCTAAATCTTTTGACTATGTCCCTATATTCATCAAGATAAGTCCCGATGAAAGTCAAAAAGGACTTGAAGAAATATGTAAAAGCATCATGGAATGCAAGATAGATGGAATAATCACGAGCAATACTACGATTAGACATGATGATAAGAATGGGTATGGTGGTCTTAGCGGCTTACCCCTAAAAGATAGAGCCACTGAAAAACTCAAATTTATAAAAAAAATTGTAGGAAATAAAATACCAATAATTGCATCTGGAGGTGTTATGTCTGCTTCAGATTATCAAGAGAAAATCTTCGCAGGTGCTGACCTTGTACAAGTATATACAGGATTTATTTTTGAGGGCCCCAAGCTTATACAGGACATTCTAAAAATAAAGTCGCCTTAAAATAAATACTTGACATAGGACCCATTCTTGAACTTTATACTGTAAACGAATTACGTATAAATTATTTATGAAATCACTTGTAATTGTTGAGTCAGGTGCAAAAGCAAAAAAAATAAAAGGTTATCTGGACTCTAATTTTCCGGATAAAGATTGGCAAGTTGAAGCCTGTGTAGGTCATGTTAGAGATCTTTCAGATAAAGAAAATGCGGTAGATCCTGGAGATTGGAATAACCTCAAATGGGAATTCTCTTCTAAAGGAAAGAAAGTAATGAGAGATCTTCGGAAATTCTGCAAGGAGTCTCAACTTTTATACTTAGCAACAGACCCTGATAGAGAAGGGGAAGCAATTGCCTGGCATTTGCTCAGTGATTTTGATAGTAAAAAACTGACCAAAGATGTTGAGGTAAAGAGAGTAACTTTTAACGAAATAACCTCTTCTGCAATAAAAAAAGCTATTGAGTCGCCAAGAGAAATTGACCAAGATTTAGTAGATGCATATTTAACAAGAAGAATTTTAGACCACTTAATTGGTTTCAAAGTTTCTCCCTTGCTTTGGAGGCACGTATCGAGAGCAAAATCTGCCGGCAGAGTTCAATCTCCTACTTTAAGGCTACTTTGCGAGAAAGAAGATCAAAGAGATCTGCATGTCCCGGAAGAATATTGGCCTTTCGAATCAAGTTTTGATTTTTTAGGAACTTCATTTGATGCAAAATTAACTCAAATTTTAGAAAGAAACGTTAACAAGGAACCTCTAAAAGATGAGCAAGAAGTAAATAATTTGATCAGTGAATTGGAAACTGCCAGTTTCAAGTTAAAGAATATAGAGTCTAAAGCTCAATCTAGTAGCCCAAAACCCCCATTTAGAACATCTACATTGCAGATGTCGGCTGCAAGTGGCTTGGGCTTTACGGCCGATAGGACCATGCAAGCTGCTCAAAAACTATATGAAGGAGGTTTAATAACTTATTTAAGAACTGATGGCATATCAATAAGCACATCCCCCAATACTGGAGAGCCATTCTCTGAAGAAAATCCGGGTCCACCTCCTTTACAAGAAATAAGAAACTTTATTTCTTCAAACTATGATTCCTCTTTTCTTTCTAGAGAGCCGCGAATTTTTAAATCTAAAGTGCAAAACTCTCAAGAAGCGCATGAGGCAATCAGACCAACAGATATTTCTATGATGCCTTCGGTAACAGGTTTATCAGGAGATGAAGAAAAGTTGTATACCTTAATATGGAATAGAACTGTTGCAAGTCAAATGGAAAGCTCAAAATATGAAAGAAAAACCCTAGTGATTCATTCTGAAGACAATAAATATGAATTTAGGGCTTCATCTAGAAAAAATATATTTAAAGGTTTTGAAATCCTTACTGGCACAGAAGATGAAAAAATGACTTTATTTCCTGAAGGACTTGAAGTAGGCAGTGAGCTGAACTTAATTTCAAATAAATTTGAACAAAAATTTACTTCACCTCCA
>MDTB01025920.1_pt1 | contig 11556 bp, 5 predicted proteins | sample 811161 | NCBI WGS metagenome assembly MDTB01 (sample SAMN05326650, study PRJNA326480) | marine metagenome | isolation source: seawater | place: Mediterranean Sea | collected 2009
CGATCCCCAAAAAAGATTGCTCGAGACACTCGCGGTGGATCCTCGTGATATTTTCTATACTCCTAAAAACGGTGGCCACTGGATAGTCACCTCGCATGAATTGGCGCGTACCATATTGAGCAACGCAGAATTGTTCGGCTCTTTCCCCATTGGAGTGCCGGCAAACTTTGAGCAACGCCCCCGACTTATCCCTCTAGAGAGCGAGGCTTCAGATCACAGGAGATATCGTAGGCTGTTGCTACCGATATTTGAGCCTGATGCAATTAAAAGATTACAAGTGGGTGTTGAGAGCATCAGTTCTGAAATTCTCGATGAAGTATTACCGCAGCTAGAGTTTGATTTTTTATGGGAAATAGCGAAGCCTATTTCCATGGGGCTATTCGTGCGACAGTTAGGTCTGGAACCCGATATGCTTCCGCAATTTTATGAGTGGGAGACTGGCTTTTATAGAGCGCTGACGCTTAAGGAAAGGCTAGATTGCGGACAAAAAATCTCTGCCTATTTAAACAAGGTGGTTAGTCAACATATAGAAAAACCGAAGGATGATATCGTCGGTATGTTGCTTAATGTCGAGGTTGAGGGCGAAAAACTCTCTCAAGAGGAGGTCCACGCAATTTGTTACCTTCTTTTCTTGGCAAGTATTGATACGGTTGCATCTATGCTCAGCTTTATCGTTAGGCATCTAGCCCGTGATGAACAGTTGTTTGGCTACCTGAAGACAGATAGAACTCGAGTGGCCGATTCTTTGGATGAATTGATGAGGATGCATGCCTTCATTAATCTAAATCGAATCTGTGTTGATGATGTTGAATTTCACGGAGTACAGTTCCGAGAAGGCGATAATATAGTCATTCCCAGCTTCGTCACGGACCGCGATGAGAGAGTATTTGACGATTCTAATGCCTTCAATCCGAAACGCAGCAAACGCGCCCGAAATCAGCACCATGCCTTTGGCGCAGGAGTTCACAAGTGCATAGGCTTACACCTCGCAAAAATGGAAGTAAGAGTCGTTTTAGAGTTGCTTCTGGATCGAATCGATGGTCTTGGGCTTGTATCGGAGTCAGCCGTTACAGGACACGGCGGGACAACAATGGGTCTGGATTCGTTGCCGATAAAGGTGTCATTATCCGAGTAATAATGTACGAGCTTGCACACTGGCTTTTAGTGTTGGTATTACGGATGCATTTTTACAACGCTACGATGGTTTTACCAAAATTCCGCCCTGCATAGAGATCAGAAAATGCTTTCCCAACATTTTCAATTCCCTCAAGTCGATACTCAGGAGACTTTATAGTTCCTGCTCTCAGCCAGCTGGCAAGTTTATTACGAGCTACTTCATAACGATCATGGCGAAGGTGTGTCATGAAGCCTTGAATCGAGAGTTCTTTTGTGCAGATCTCAAATAAGTTTTTGGGTCCATGAGCTGTAACACCATAGCCAGATATTGCACCGCATAGAGTAAGCCTTCCCCCATGATTCATGTTAGAAATGGCGGCTTCTAAGGTTTTTCCACCAACATTATCAAAAAATAAATCGACGCCATTTGGACAGGCGGTCTTGATATTTTCGGCGAGCTCTAAATCATTCGAGTGGTCCACGGCTGCGTCATACCCAAGCGTTTTACAGATCCAATTGGCTTTTTGCACTGACCCTACTATCCCGACCACGCGCGAGCCTGAAAGTTTCGCTATTTGGCCAGCGATTGAACCTACAGCGCCTCCAGCACCGCTTATCAGAACACACTCATTTGCCTTGGGCTTGCCAATCTCGGTCATTCCAAAATAAGCAGACATCCCAGTATCTCCCAGAATTCCCATATAGGTGCTGGGATCGAATTCCAGTTCTTCTGGCAGACGGGCTATGAAATCCGTTCCATCACTAAGGCTATGTGTCTGCCAAGCGAACCGTGCCATCAATCTGTCACCAGTATCGTAATCTGGGTGCCGAGATTCGATTACCTGTGCAAGCACCAGGCTCATAACAGGCTTATCTAGCTCCATGGCTGGTAAGATGTTGTCGCCCGAATCCGCATTCATCCAATTTCGAAATCCGGCATCGAGAGAGATGAAATCATTGCGAGTAAGGAAAGAGCCTTTTGGAACTTCTGGGATCTCCCCGTTAACTATCGCAAAATCTTTCTCTACGGGGTTACCGTCCGGTCTTCGAGCAAGAATTACTGACTGCATCATATGCGGGCTCCTCGAATATGTTTCCTTATTTCAAAGGGGTAAACATGCAAACAATCAATGAAAAAAAAGCCACCCTAAGGTGGCCTCGTAAGATATTTCCTATTTCCCTTAAAACTCGTAACCGATCGTAAGGCCAAACTGCTGTCTCGGAGCAAGTTCTGCCCAGGTGAACGACCCCGTTGTGAATCTTCGCTGAACACGGTTTCCGTCCTCGAGAACATCGGTTCCATAGAGAATTACCTTGAAGGTCCCATTGTCAGTATCCCGCAAGTAGGTCGCTGAAATATCCAGACTTTCCCACTCATCTATGGTGATTTTTGCATAGGTGTCTGGGTCATATATCGCCCATGGGGTTTGTGTATACACTTCATCCTGGAAACTTAAATTAGCGTTGAGTATGAGTTCTCCCCCTAGGAACGGGAGCATATGCTCTGCGCCAATGCTCCACGTTAACTCGGGCGCATAGAGAAGATTTGCTCGAGACGCAATATTCTCTCCATTGTAATCGTATTCATCTAAGCCGCTATTCAGCGTACCGAGGGATGCCCTAATAGTCGTAGTAGCACCTGGTTTCCAAATACCCTCGACCTCAAGCCCATCTAAACTCGCCTCTCCTACGTTATCCGTAAAGGAGCAGGTAATACCTGCAGCATCCTCTGCCGCGCCACCTTTACCACAACGAGAGTTACTTGCCGGCGTTACCACTGTTAATTGCATGTCAGTGTATTCGGTGTCGAAGTAGGTAATGTTTAACTGCGTGCTCTCGGTTGGATTGAGCCGCACTCCCACCTCTATATTTTTCACTTCCTCTGAATCAAAAGGAGCCACTTCCGCAGGCGTTGTGCCGCGGTTGAAAAAGCCGCCACTTCGGAAACCAGTGGAATATGACACGTAGCCCATACCTAAAGAAAATGCCCTCTGGAGGATTATTCGATAGGTCACATTTTCATCGGAAAAGGATGGTGTAGCTCCCAGTTGCAGCGCACTTGGGTCTGTGTTGTTGGCAAGCCTATCAATTTCACCTTGAGGATTGAAAAAAGGCCAGGCGAAGGTGCTCATATTTTTATCTTCTTCGGTGTATCTTGCTCCTATTGTAAATGACCAATCTTTATTAAAGTCATAGGACAATTCCCCGTAAACCGCCTGCGCCTCAGCATTATGATTTACGGTGAAAGGTTGGAGTGGACCGGATGTAATGAAAGAATCGGCATCTAGGTAGTAGATTCCCGCAACATAATTTAATGGTCCACCAGAAGTAGAGCTGAGTTGAAGTTCATGCGAGGTCTGTTCAAAATTTTGCGATCTATTTACTGGGAAGAAGATAAAATTTGCTCCCCATGACGCTTCTGCAACTTCCTCGTCGTAGTCCATGATCCCCATGGTGTATTTAATCTGATGATTAGCCAAGTTATGGGTAATTTGAAGTGTTTGGTTGTCACCCGACATGAATGCGGTCAACGGGAGTAATTGTGGTGATGTTTTGTAATCGTTGAATTGTGAAGCAAAGTACCCTGTTAGAGCTTCCGGGAGTGGATTCACCATTAAGTTATCGGGAGCGATCGTATCATGCTCATAGTCATCGTATGTGAAGGTCGCAGAAGTGTTTTCTGTAAAATCATATCTAATACTAATTGATGCGCTTGTTGAGTCCCTGAAGTCACGACGATCATTTAATGTCGTGTTAAAAACATGTGAATCAGATTGAATGTTTTTAAGGGCTATTTTAATGCCACCCCGATCACCAAGCGGCATATTTAGAACGCCTTTGAGGTCTGTCATGTTTTGATCACCAAAAGTTCCTTGAAGTTTGAGACCCCACTCCCCGGTTGGTTTAGTGCGCGTCACATTGATGACGCCACCGATGGTGTTTCGACCAAAGAGGGTGCCCTGTGGTCCTCGAAGAACTTCCACTGACTCCACGTCAAACATGTCAAACACTGCACCGGAGTTGCTCGCCATGAAGACGCCATCAACTACTACACCAACTGTGGTTTCGATTGACTTTTCGATATCGTCATATCCAATGCCTCTTATGGACGCACTTAGCGACTCGGATCCAATGTATGTTTGATGTAACTCAACATTTGGAACCATTTTATCGATGTCAGTCGTGCGCTGAATCGACCCACGCTCAAGTTGGCCCGGAGTCAGCGCGGTTACCGCTACTGGTACGTCTTGCAGTGATTCTTGCCGTTTGCGAGCCGTTACGACCACTTCTTCAATTAAGCTTGCTCCGTCTTGAGCGAGTGACAGGGATGGCAGGGCGGTTAGCAGACTGGCAGCAGCGCTAGCAGTCAATGCTCTTTTGACGCTTTTGTAGATAAGTTTGCTCTGGAAATTAGAGATCATTGATTCACTCCGTTTACTATTATTATGGTGTGTAGTGGGGGCACTTTTTCAGTGTCTCGCTTTTATTCTCTTTTGATGCAAAAAAACAACTCGTTGCTTATTTTTATTGTCGATAACATTAATACTATAGCTTCAAAAGCGCAATACAAACAACTGGGATTGTTTTTATTTCGCATCCTCTCCAGAGCATTTCATCCTGCGAAAAAAAGTAGGTTGCATTGGCATAATTATCTGCTCTGAAGCATAGAAAGTCGATTTAGGCCCGACTGTTTGGGAGTGGATTCTCCAAATTAATCGATGTTCTATCCTCGGGCGGGAGCCAGTTTGTCGCTGATTTAGTCCAACGAGTTTGATTTACCATTAGCCAATTAGAGTCCACCATTCCACCGGCTTTTATAAATACCATGCCGGGAATTTCGTCTAAGAAGGTAAACATTTGGCTGCCACAGCAAGGGCAAACGCCCCTATTTCCGTGTCAGCCTGCACTGCCCAACGAAGTGAAAATTTTTTAATCTCCAATGATTTCCACGGCAGATGGAGGAAATAGCGCTACGGTTGCTTTGCCCGATCCAGTGACTCGTTGACAGTCTTTACAATGACAATGACAATGACAATGAAATGAGCCCTTTATTTGACGAGCATCAAATTCATATTGGATGTTACCGCACAGGCAATGACCTCTTCGCATTATATCTCCTCTCAAGCAAGGTATGCTCCTGTAAAGTTTTCAGGTTAAAATTAAGCTTCTAAAGCTTTTGTAAGAGAATATCCGAACGTTTTTAATCAGCAGATAATTGTCTAGATATCGGCGAACCTCCTGATTGCGGCATAACGTGTGGCCCAAATTTGTTTGCTCAAGGTGGCGTCAGGGGCGAAAAACTCTGAGCAGTGGTAAGCCCCTGGCCAGATGTGAAATTCGATCGAGACTCCAGCCTGAGCGAGCCGCTGTGCAAAGAGCAGATCCTCATCGCGAAAGAGGTCAAACTCTCCAACATCCATGTAGGTCCTAGGTAAGTCTCCCAAATCCAGAGCTCTTGTAGGTGCTGCATAACTGTCGGGGTCGGCATTACTAAGATACCAATCCCATGCCTCAATGGAGCCCTCTCGATCCCAAACCCCAATATCGACAATTTGCTTGGAAGATGGGGTGGTATGCCGATCATCAATCATCGGGTATAGAGAAATTATGTATTGCAGGGCTGGGCCGTTCCGATCTCGTGACATCAGTGCTGTCGCGAGAGCTAGACCCCCGCCTGCTGAGGCACCCATTAGCCCTATATTATTTGGTTTCATGCCTAGCATTTTAGCGTTATCAAATACCCAGCAAACAGCTGAGTAGCAATCATTTGGTGCGGCGGGGTAGGGGTGCTCAGGCGCTTTTCGATAATCGACTGACGCGATTGGTATGCATAGCGTGGTGGCCATTGTGCGAAGAAACTCGTCTTGGCTGTCTAAGTCACCCATTATCATCCCACCACCATGGACGTAAATTAGACCCGCCGAAGTTTCCTTTGCCAATTTCGGCTTGTAAAGACGCAGGGTTAATTTATCATCGGCCTTTGTGTTAACGTAATCGATCACATCGAGCTGGGGGAAATCTGCTTTCGGTAAGGCTGCCCGCAAATTTGACAAAGCTTCCCTACGCGCGAGTAAATCAGGAATTTTATTGAGGCCACCGGGGAACGCCTTAAGTAGAGCCTCTAGTGGGGGCCTACTCTCTTTATCTATTCGATCCCAAACAGATATCTTCATCGACTCCACACATTAAGCTGCCATTATTCAAGAAACAGCATCCACATTTTACTTGTAAGCGCTTTTCATCAGTGGGTATCTATTTTTTTGGTTAATCCCAATTTAGCGCTCCACCAGTTTGATACTCGATAACCCTGGTCTCAAAAAAGTTTTTCTCCTTCCGTAGGTCCATAATTTCTGACATCCATGGAAAGGGGTTTTGGGCCCCCGGGAATTGCTCTACGAGCCCAAGTTGGTTCAGTCGGCGATTCGCTATAAACTGTAGATATTCCTCCATCATCGCCGCGTTCATGCCCAAAACGCCCCTAGGCATTGTGTCCCGAGCGTATTCAATCTCTAGCGCGGTCCCCTCGAGAACCATTTGTGTGACTTCCTTTTGGAAGTCTTCAGTCCACAGGTGAGAATTCTCCAATTTGATTTGATTAATAACGTCGATACCGAAGTTCAGATGCATTGACTCGTCACGCAGAATATATTGGAATTGTTCGGCCACACCCGTCATCTTATTTCTACGACCCATAGAAAGTATTTGTGTGAAGCCGCAATAAAAGAAAATACCCTCAGTTACCGCATAAAAGCCGATCAAATTTCGGAGGAGCTGTTGATCATCCTCGACGGTTCCAGTTGAAAATTTAGGGTCAGAGAGGGAATGTGTGTGGTTGATAGACCAAGCCGCTTTTTTCGCTACGGACGGAACTTCTCGATACATATTGAAAACCTCTCCCTCGTCCATTCCCAGAGACTCAATACAATATTGATAGGCGTGAGTATGAATGGCCTCCTCAAAAGCTTGACGTAGCAAATACTGGCGGCACTCGGGATTTGTTAGTAGTCGATAAATTCCCAGCACCAAGTTATTTGCCACTAAAGAATCCGCCGTAGAAAAATAGCCAAGGGATCTGGTGACGATTCGACGCTCATCATCCGTCAAGGCTTCACTATCTTTCCAGACCGCCACATCCGCGGTCATATTAACCTCTTGTGGCATCCAGTGGTTGGCACATCCGTCTAGATATTTTTGCCAAGCCCAATCGTATTTGAATGGCACTAATTGATTTAGATCGGCTCGGCAATTGATCATGGCTTTTTCATCTACTGAAATGCGTGCTGCACCGATTTCTAGTTCTTTGGCTCCCGCTGTAGAATCCATTTTTGAAATTGCCCCCTCAGCTAGGTTCATGGCCTCAGAGTTGTGAGCTTTGTGCTCTCTATCCACTTGCATCTCAGAGGTTTTGACCAGCGGCTCCTCTTTTTTTCGAAGCAACTCCAGCAATTGTTCCGCACGCATCTCCTCTGCTTTAGGAGCACTTTGTCTAGTCTCGTATTCAGTGAGAGTGGACGGTGAAGAAACGCCTACTGGCTCTATTGGAGGCACGTTATGGCTTATATTTTGGTCTTCCTGATTGTAGTCATCCCAGGTCAGCATATTTTTTAATCTCCTTTTATTGCGCACAGATTGATTACTGGCACGCCTCGCAGTCAGGGTCATCCAGTGAGCAAGCTTGTGGAATGGGAGCCGCTTGTGGCGTAGTAGCAGCATTAGATACGGCGTTGAGGTTGCCAGTATCAACCGTTGATTTTTCGGTCCCCGTGGCCGCCAATGAGCGAAGGTAATAGGTTGTTTTCAAGCCGCTATACCAGGCCATTCGGTAAGTGACATCAAGTTTCTTACCACTAGCGTTGTCGATGTAAAGGTTTAATGATTGGGCCTGGTCGATCCACTTTTGGCGCCTGCTGGCACTATCTACAAGCCACCTAGGCTCAATTTCAAATGCTGTAGCGTACTTCGCCTTCAGATCGCTCGGTACTCGATCTATGTTCTGGACACTACCATCATAATATTTAAGGTCATTGACCATAACCTTGTCCCAGATTTCTCTATCTTTTAGGTCTTTGACCAAGTAAGGATTGACCACAGTGAATTCACCTGACAGGTTCGATTTCACATAAAGGTTTTGATAGGTGGGTTCTATCGATTGGGAGACCCCAGTAATATTGGCAATGGTTGCGGTTGGGGCAATGGCCATGACATTTGAGTTTCGCATTCCTACCTTCGCTACTCTCTCTTTTAAGGCGTCCCAATCCATCGTCCTTTGCTGATTAACGCTTATATACTTCTCTCCGCGCTCTCTAATCAGAATGCCTAGAGAATCCAACGGGAAAATTCCTTGGCTCCACAATGACCCATCATAAGACGAGTATCTGCCTCTTTCAGCGGCCAATTGACTCGAGGCCTCAATAGCAAAATAACTAATGGCTTCCATGGTGTAGTCTGCGAACGCGACTGCCTCGTCAGAACCATAAGGGACATCGATTCTATAAAGTGCGTCTTGAAAGCCCATTAAACCCAAACCGATGGGCCGGTGTCGGAAATTAGAGGTCTCTGCTTGGGATACGGAGTAGTAGTTGATATCGATGACGTTATCCAACATGCGTATTGCTGTTTTAACGGTGGCTTGCAGCTTGCTCAGGTTGAGCTCCCCATCTTCGATATGTTGAGGTAAATTTATCGAACCGAGATTGCATACGGCTATTTCTTCAGAATCGGTGTTAAGGGTTATTTCGGTACAGAGGTTTGATGAGTGAACCACGCCACAATGTTGCTGGGGCGAGCGTAAATTGCAGGGGTCCTTGAAAGTCATCCATGGGTGGCCAGTTTCAAAAATCATACCCAACATTTTCCGCCAGAGGCCTTGAGCTCTAAGTGTTTTAAAATGTTTTATTTGTCCTTCGCCAGCCATTTGTTCATATTGTTCGTACCTTTCCTCGAATGCTTTTCCAAAAAGGTCGTGCAAGTCCGGGACGTCATTGGGGGAGAATAAAGTCCAGTTACCGTCTTCGAAAACACGCTTCATGAAAAGATCGGGGATCCAGTTTGCTGTGTTCATATCGTGAGTGCGTCGGCGATCATCACCGGTGTTTTTACGAAGATCTAAAAACTCTTCGATGTCCATGTGCCAAGTTTCTAGGTAGGCACATACTGCGCCTTTTCGTTTTCCGCCTTGATTTACCGCCACGGCGGTATCATTGACCACTTTCAGGAACGGCACTATCCCTTGGCTTTTACCATTGGTGCCCTTGATGTAAGCGCCCAATGCCCTCACTGGGGTCCAATCATTACCTAACCCTCCCGCGAACTTTGACAGCATAGCGTTGTCTTGAATCGCACCATAGATGCCAAAAAGATCATCTGGCACTGTAGTTAAGTAGCAAGATGATAGCTGGGGTCTTCGGGTTCCTGAGTTAAAGAGTGTCGGTGTGGAACTCATATAGTCGAATGAGGATAGCTGCCTGTAGAATTCTATTGCCCTGGCATTGCGGTTTTCTTCTCGGCTAGTTAAACCCATTGCTACTCGCATAAAGAATATTTGTGGTAATTCAAACCGCGTTTCTTCATTGTGCAAGAAATACCTGTCATAAAGTGTTTGTAGCCCGAGGTAGGTAAACTTTAAATCTCTCTCGGCTTCTAGCGCCTTGCCTAATTGGTCTAAATCAAAATCAGCGAGCTCGGGTGCTAAGAGTTCCAGTTCTATCCCGCGATATATGAATGCTTTTAGGGCCTGTGGATACTGGGCGACCATTTCGTTTTGAGTTGCTGATTCGCCAATTCCCAGGAAGGACAGTCCTTCTGAGCGCAGATCGTCAAGTAGTAATCGAGCTGCCGCGTAGCTGTAGTTTGGCTCTTGTTCTATTAGTGTGCGAGCTGTGATAACTAGGGCAGTGCTACTTTCTTTCGCAGAGACTCCGTCATATAGGTTTCGAAGTGCCTCATCGATAATTTTTGACTCACTGACATCTTCTAGGCCAAAGCAAGCCTCGGAGACGATAGTACGCATTCGCTCTATATCAAGTGGCACCTGACTTCCGTTGGATAGAACTATATTGATCGCATCTGCTGCAGCTTTTGATTCAGGCGAGAGCGCTGCTTTCGCGGCCCTCTCTTGTCGGCGCGCCTCCCGGTATATGACGTAGTCACGGGCTATTTTGTGCTCTCCAGCACGCATTAGGGCCAATTCGACTTGGTCTTGTATGTCCTCAATGTGAAGTGTCCCACCGGACGGCATTCGGCGTTTAAAGGTTGCCATAACCTGGGTAGTGAGGCTTGCTACTGTTTCATGGATCCTACTACTTGCGGCGGCCGTGCCGCCCTCAACTGCTAGGAATGCTTTTGTAATAGCTACGGAGATTTTACTTTCCTCGAACGGTACTACCGTTCCATTTCGCTTTATAACCCGTAACTGTCCCGGCGCGGTTGCTGAAATGTGGGTAGCATTTAGATTTTCTTTGCCTCTCGACGACGTGATTGTCCTCGCCTGTTGTAATGATTCGCTACCTGTCTGCATATATGCACTGCCTCTCACTACTTGTTATTCCGCGCAATTTTGCGGCAAAGCGTCGACACCGAGTTATGTCCTGTCTTCGGCTCAACACCTATATGTGGGGGTTTAATCGATCACCAACCGCAAGATAGGCTGGTCTGACCAACATTGCAAGTATACCTTTCTGGGGATTTTTTGTGGAAAAACTGTTGGTAACATCCTCGATATATCTTTTTTTTGCGCTAACTAGTTGACTTGCCGTACGAAAAATCCCGGAGCTGGGGCCGCTCTCCATTTTAAATTAGGGGGGGTTTTTTTTTATTTTTCAAATATTGGTTGTTGGTTAGTCACGCTTTGGTCCCCTCAAGCCCTTGGTGCGACTCTTGGATGTAAATAGCTCGTTTTATAGCGGCTTTTTGCTGAGCAGATATTCCATCAGCGCTTTTTGGGCATGGAGACGATTCTCTGCCTCTTTCCAAATAATGCTATTGGATGCATCTAAAAGTTCAGCTGTTATCTCTTCATCACGGTGCGCGGGTAGACAGTGCATATATAAAACGTCAGGAGCTGCTAGCTCCAAGAGAGCTCTATTGAGCTGATACGCGGACAGGGCCTTGGATCTACCTTCTTGCTCTGCCTCTTGACCCATAGAGGCCCAAACATCGGTAACTATTAAATCTGCATCTCTTACGGCTATCCCTGGGTCTCGTTCGATATTGACATGGCTACCGCAACTGGCAAGCAGTGATTTATCTGGCTCATACCCCTCTGGGCTGGCCACATGAAGCTCAAAGTCCAATAACGTTGCAGCATTCATGTAAGAATGACAGACATTATTCCCGTCTCCCAACCAGCAAACCTTCCGCCCCTTAATGTCGCCTCGCTCTTCGTAAAAAGTTTGTAAATCAGCGAGTAATTGGCAGGGATGAAAGTCATCGGTTAGGCCA
>MDTB01167098.1_pt1 | contig 11556 bp, 9 predicted proteins | sample 811161 | NCBI WGS metagenome assembly MDTB01 (sample SAMN05326650, study PRJNA326480) | marine metagenome | isolation source: seawater | place: Mediterranean Sea | collected 2009
AGCTAATACTAAAGGTTTTCTCTTCTTTATAAAATCTTCTAATGCAATTTTGTATTCAGCAACTCCAGGGCCTGAGCCTAAAATCAAAATTTCGCGATCTTTCATTAAGTCTGCTGGGTTCCAACTGCCTTTAAGACCCTTATGATAAAACTTTGAAGCTATATTGAGATTATTAAATTGAAACTTTTTACCACCATTTTTCCTTAAATAATCAATAACACCCAAAATATCTTCATCATTATATTTATTATCATCCATCATAACTTGTATATAAGTTGGATGAATTCCGTATTTACCTGATAGATAATAATATGGGTTTGAACCCCAATTTTTTTTCTTTTTTAGAGGTAAAAAAAAATTTCTAATTATAGAAAGCAAAGGCACAAAATTAATATTTCTAGCATTTGAGTTATTTAATTCGATAATTAATTCCTCCATTTTTGTATTTCCGGGTCCTCTTCCCATTCCAGTAACTGTTGCATCTAGCCAATTTACTCCGTTATTAAAAGCCTCCATAGTATTAGTCAAAGCAAGACCTATGTTGTCATGTGTGTGGATTCCTATGTTCCCTTTCCAATTTTTTCTAAGTGATTTGATTATACTCAAAGTATCTTTTTGCTTCATACTGCCCATACTATCAGCAAAATATATTACCTCAGGTTTAGATTTTTGAGCTAATTTACTAAATTCAATTATTTCTTTTTTGTTTCTATCTGTTATTTGCATTAAGTTTAGGCCTACTCTATATCCATTTTTTTTAAGCCATTTAACTGCAAGCAATGCATTTTGTATTTCATGAAAATGAAATGCAATACGAACAAGTTTTATAGGTGTTGTGCTTGCTTTTTCTGGAAATAACTTTTCAATAGCATTTTTCCAACCTATATCTGTGTATAAGTCAGATGCATTGATCATTACTCCAAGAGTCAAATCTCTAGGAACTTTTAGGCTTCTAACAAAGTCATCTGAGGAAAATGCACATGGTCCCTTAAAACCGTCATTTTTTAGAAATCTAAAACCAATTTCAACAATGTTTACTTTTGCTGAATTCATTGCTATCAGATAATTATTAATTAAACTTACTGGAAAATCCCAATTATTATAATAACCTCCATCCCGAAGCGTACAATCAATTAATATTGGTTTGCGAATTTTATTAATCATACAGTGTTAAAGTATGTAATTTGTAATTTAAAAAAAAACTATTGTCATTTTAAATATTTATTATTTTTGACTATATAATAATTTCAACTATAAAACTCTTAAAGTAAACTATTATTATAAAAAAATGCATATTAGCGTTTTACAGAATGCGTCCAGATCACAAATACGATATGATCCAGTTCCACATATTATTATAAAAAATTGTTTACCTGAACACTATTACAGACTTTTAGAAAAAACATATATTTCAGATGAGCAAATTAAAATTTATAATGATGGCACATTAAAAAAACAAGATAAGAATGTCAGAATTAATATTTTGTTTAACGATATTATCTCAAAAAAAATTAAATGGGAAGATTCAGATATATGGGCCGAGTTTGTCAGATATCATACATCAGAAAATTTTTTTAAAGATCTATTAAAACTATTTGGTCCAGAAATTAGAACACTTTGTCCAATGTTAGAACCAATACTTGAAAAGAAATTAGAAAACGTACCCGTCAAATGTTATGAAAAAAATGTGGTTCATGATTTAAAAAATAGCAAGTCTATATTTCTCGATGGTGATGTTGGAATAAATACAATATCTAATATTACTTCCTCAGTAAGAAGGCACCATGTAGATGGAATGCAAAAATTCTTTGGGGGTCTTCTTTATTTTAAAAGACAAGATGATGAGGCAGAAGGAGGGGATCTTGAATTTCACAGGTTAAAATACAAGGAACATTTGACTATAAATAAAAGTGTTGAGCTGAATAAAAGCCAAGTGGAATTTGTCTCAAAAATAAAATACGAGGCAAATACTGCAATTTTTTGGTTAAACTCTCCAGGTGCAATACATAACGTAACACCCAGAGGACCTTCAAAAGTTAGTAGAAGATTAGTATATTTTTCAGGTAGAGTAGACGATAAAACCCTTTTTTATAAGGGGCTTTTTCCGCATGTTTGGCCTGAACAAGAATACTGGTTTATACGTATCTTTAAGGATCTTAACCCACTAATTATACATAAGTATTATAAAATTAAACAATTTCTAAAAAAAAAAATTTGATACGTTTTTTAAAACTCAATCATTATCATTTAATTTGATCACTAGTTTTTACATCAAAACTTTCACCAACTTTAATGAGCTCTTCTAAACTTACCTCTTTTTTTAGCTCACCTTTTTCCAGCAAAAATATTTTATCACAATTCTTAATGGTGTTTAGACGATGAGCAACTATGATTATGGTGATATGTTTGTTTAGTGAATTTACAGCATCCATAACCACTCTCTCAGTTTTACTGTCTAGTGCACTCGTTGCTTCATCTAAGATTAATACTTTTGGATTGTGATATAATGCTCTTGCAATTCCTATTCTTTGACGTTGCCCACCTGACAATCTAACTCCCCTTTCACCAACTGTTGTTTGATATTTTTGAGGCAATTCATCCATTACAAAACTATGCAGGTTTGCAATTTTAGAGGCTTTTTCAACAGCTTCATGATTGATATCTTTTAAATCTACACCAAAGGCAATATTTGCAGCAATAGTGTCATCTGAAAGATAAATATTTTGAGGAACATACCCAATAGATTTTTGCCAAGATCTTACATTTTTTTTATTTATTACTTGGCCATCGACCTCCAGGGTCCCTTTATCTGCATCAAGCAAACCTAAAATAATATCTACAATTGTTGTTTTACCGCTACCAGTTGAACCAACTAGACCTACAGTAGATTTAGCCATAATATTTAAACTAATATCATTTAATGCTGTTCGTGACGAGTTTGGATAATCATAAAATATATTTTTTAACGATATTACTTTATCTAAATATAAGATTCCCTCGTCTTGATCTTTATAAGACGGCTTTAAATCTTTAATATCATTCGTTAACTTATCAAGTGATGGATTGATAAAAGTAAGTTTGGCTAAAGAGAGATAAATTTGCTGTACTGCAGGTATCAGTCGATAACCTGCAAAAACATACAAGCTAATAATTGGTAAAGAATTATTAAAACTACCTGTTTTAGTCATCAAATAAAGTATAATTAGCAAAATACCACCAAAAGCTAAAGCCTCCAAAAAAAAACGAGGCATTTGACTCATTACTCCTGCAGAGGTTTGTGTTGTAGCTGTAGATTTAGCAGACTTAGAAAATTTCTGAACATAAGTTTCTTCAAAACCACCAAATTTTATTTCCTTTGAAGCACCAAAGGCCTCGTTTACAGATTCAAACCTCAAAAAATTTGATTTCAGGCGTTCTTTTCCTAATTTATCAAGATAGGATCTTATAAAATAAAAAAAAACGCCATAAGCACTGCAAAGTAAAGATCCAACAATTAGTGCAAGTTTTGGGTCTGAAAAAACTAGTAATGATATTATAGAAATTGCAACCATAGTTTGAGCAATAAGGTCTAAAAGCGGTTTTATTCCTCCACCTACTACTTGACTAACCTCTGATAAAATAGATTTCCCAAGATCAGCACTATTGCGATTTAAAAACCAACTGTAAGGCTGTTGCAAATATCCCGCGACTAAACGTTTGCTCAGACTATATTCACGCATTAAAACAAATTGTAATTGAAAATAAGTAGTTAAAAATTTTATAATAATAGAAAAAATTAATATTATAAAAACCAAAACTCCTAGGGCAAACATAAAATCTTGATTATTTTCTACTCCAAATAAATTAGAGACCTGAAACATATTTTGTAAAATCTGATTTGTTTCAACAATACTTGGATTTGATATTACTGCCATAAAAGGCAATATAGAGGCAATTCCTACCATTTCTATTAAGGCCATTAAAAGCATCATTAATAATAATAGTCCTGCTCTTTTACGTTCCTGAGCTGATAGTAAAAATAATATTTTTTTTAGAATTTGCATTTACCTTATAAAGTAGACATGAACTTGTTTTTTTTATAATTTAGATTCATTTACATCAATGTACTTATTTTAATTAAGCAATAAATAGCCATTTTATTATATTATTTAACTCCAATTTAAAATTTAAATTAATCTTAATAAAACTTTTTTTAGTTTAGAATTATTTTTATCTAAATACATTTGATCTTTAATAACAGTATAATGCGCATTTTGCCAATTAGCCTGACTACAATTTATTACGTTGTTTAAAACTCTCTTGATTTCATTGTAAGTAACTTTTTTTGTTGAAAAAAAATTGTATGCTATTCGAGAATTTGCAGGCCATCCAAAATAATAATTAAAACCCTTAATTCTATCAGGTGAAAATACTGCAATTTTTTTTTTTCTAGAAATCGCCTCATATCCTAATGTTGAATACATAAAAATTATATTTTCAAATTTATCAATTATTTTGTAACTTTGATTCCATTCTAGAGACTTTATAAAAGAACAATTTGATTTAAATATTTTTTTATAAAATTCGATCTCTTTTTTTTGATTTAAATCGTTTTTACTTTTTAATAAGATATTAATTTTTATATTTGAATTACAAATATATAAGTTAATTAGGTAAAGTAGTTTTTTTTGAAAGATAATTTTTTTCTTATCATCTTTTTCAAACTCAGATATAATTAGAAATTGATTATAATTCCTAGTTTCGCTTATATTAACCATATTGTTTTTGTAGTTTCCAATAATATGGATCTTTGAATTTATATAATTTGAATATTTAAATTTTAAAAACTTATTAAAAACAAATATGTGATCACAACTTAAATTTTTTGCCTTTTTCATTGCATGACTCTCAAACCAATCTGGTGTCCTTGTGCCATTTTGAATTGAAATAAAATTTGTATTTACAAAACTATTTTTTAATTGATAAAAATCAATGTTAGTATCAATAAATGTAATTACAATTTTTGGTGTAGTAAATTTTATGTAATTTTTACAATAAGTAGTAAATTTAAAATCAAAAAAAATTATTTGTTTAATTAAAATCCAAAAATAAATTTCTTTTTCTTCACGAGTTTTTAGTATATTAAATTTTTCATTAGTAATTTTCTTTAGAACCCACAAATTAGTATCATCATATAAAAGAATTTTTTTTTTTTCCGGAAGATTAAAAAAAAATTTAATCTTACAAAGTTGGTTATACAATTTTATATAATTTTTAAACAAACTAATGACAAAAGATAATTTTAATTTTAAAATTAATACTACTCTTAACTCATAATGCTATGTTTAAGAAGAATTTTTTATTTTTTTAAAAATATTTACCTTTAATCTTTTAAAAGATTGTCATTATATATGGATAATTGAGTATATTATCTAATATTCTTCAATGTAAAACTTTATAGAATTATGTTTTAATTATAGTATTAACAGGATTATATTTTTAAAAAAAGATGTCTCCAAAAAAAATTTTTATTATTGGTGAAATTGGAATAAACCATAATGGAAGTATTAAAAATGCAAAAAAATTAATTTTACTTGCAAAAAAAAATGGTTTTGATGCTGTTAAATTTCAAAAAAGAACCCCACATATTTCAACTCCAAAAGATAAGGCAAATGTTGAAAGAGAGACACCCTGGGGGAAGATAACTTATTTAAAATATAAAGAAAAATTAGAATTTAATAGAAAGCAATACGACGAAATCAATAAATTTTGTAAAAAAGTTGATATTATATGGTTTGCAAGCCCTTGGGACATAGAAAGCAATAATTTTTTAAATACATACAAGCTAAAATATAACAAGATTGCTTCTCCTATGCTTACAAATATAAATTTGTTGAAAGCTGTGGCAAAACAAAAAAGATTTACTTTTATTTCAACTGGTATGAGTAAAATGAAAGATGTTGAAACAGCTGTAAAAATATTTACAAAAAATAAGTGTAAATTTAGTTTAATGCACTGTGTTTCTACATATCCTTGTGAAGATAGAGATTTAAATTTAAGTTTAATTCAAATTTACAAAAAAAAATTTAAGGTTGATATTGGCTATTCTGGTCATGAAAAAAGCGTAAGCCCAAGCCTAATGGCAGTTTGTTTAGGTGCAAGAAGTATTGAAAGACATATCACTCTAGACAGAACTATGTGGGGAACAGATCATGCTGCATCATTAGAAGAAAATGGAATGAGAAATCTTGTGGAATTAATAAGAAAATTTGAGAAATGTATTGGTGACGGGAAAAAAAAATTTTTAAATTCTGAAAAAACAAAACTTAACACTATGAAATATTGGTAATGAATGGAATTAGTATTATAGGTTATGGCTCATTAGGTAAAAAAATATTTGAAGCACTATCAGTAAAAGAGAAGGTTAAAGTATATAACAGGACTCAAACCAAACTGAAAAAAGTTAATGTAAATAATAAATTTAAAACAATAGACGAATTATTTGAGAAAAGTAAAATTATTATTTTTTTGGTTAAAAATGAGGAGGCAATTAAATTTTACTTCAATAAACTTAAAAACAAAAAACTGTTAAAAAATAAAATATTTGTAAATTTATCTACTATATCACATATTGCATCAAAAGAATTTGACAAATTCACTAAGTCACAAAATTCAGCCTGGATTGAGAGTCCAACATTAGGCAATCCAGAGTCCTTAGCAAAAAAAAATATGCCTTTCTTGTATGCTGGTAAAAAAAACAAAAGAGTTATTAAATTATTAAAAAGTATCGGCAATATAAAATATTTTAATACAATAGATCATCCACAAATTTTAAAAATTATTCACAATGCAATTTGCGCAAATATTATGATTTGTATGGCTGATGCTTTTTTAATCTCAAAAAAAAATAAAATTAATGATAAATTTTTAATTGATATGCTGCTTAATAGTGGATTTGTCTCCCCTCTAATAAAAAATAAGATTAAAAAGTATAGATCTGGTTATTCTGTATCTTTTTCTTATCTAAATATGCTAAAAGATTTAAAAATTTTTAAAAAATCTCAACTAAATTACTCAAAAATATTATCACACGGACACGGAATATATGAAAAATTCAATGTAAATACTGCTAATAAAGATAGTTCATTTATAATAAAAAAAATACTTATAAGTTAATGTTAATTTATTCATTAATACCAGCAAGATCTGGTTCAAAAAGAATTAAGGATAAAAATTTACTTAAATTTAAAAAAAAAAGTCTTATTGAAATAAGTATAGATCAATCTTTAAAAACAAAAGAGATAAATAAAACTTTTGTATCAACTGACTCTAAAAGATATCAAAAAATTAGTATTAATGCTGGTGCTTCAGCACCTTATTTAAGAAACAAAAAAATTTCCAAAGACCTTTCTACAGACCTGGAATGTTTTAAAGATTTTTTGTATCAATTAAAAAAAAGAAAAATTGCAATACCAGATTTTATTGTACATCTTAGACCAACTTATCCTTACAGAGAAAAAAAATTAATATCAAATTGTATTAAAAAAATTTTAAAACTTAAAGGTAAGGCTGATTCCCTTAGAACTATTTTTAAATTGAGAGAAAATATTCAAAAAATGTGGCTAATAGATAAAAATAATATGATTTACAATCCAATTACTAAAAATACAGAGCAACACAATATGCCAGGTCAGAAATTAAAGAAAACTTATATTCAAGCAAACTGTATAGATATTTTGAACGTAAAAAAAACTATTTATAAAAATTCAATGACTGGAAAAAAAATTTTTGGTTATGAGATTAATCACAATTATGACATTGATGAAATTGAAGACTTTAAAATATTAAAAAAATTAATTATTAAATGATTAACTACCAAAGATTATAGCCACCTTCTAGATTTATATTTTCCCCAACAATATTTTTACTTTTTTCTGAACAAAGAAAATCAACTAAGTAGAAGAGATCATTTTTATTCAACATTTTTTTGTTAGGAGTTCTTTTTAAAAAATTATTCTTAAATTTTTTTGGCTGGTTATTTTCAACTCCACCAACTCTTATATTATTAATTCTTATATTTTTTTTAGCATATAGCGCAGCATAGTACTTTGTAAGACCTTCCATTGCATGTTTACTAATACAATAAGATAATGATTTTTTCTTTTCATACATTGGATGATAAGGTGACTTCAAACCATACAAAGAAGCAAAATTTATAATTGACTTAATTTTTCTACATATTTTGACTGACTGTTCAATCAAATTTTTAGGAGCTATCACATTTTGATTTATATATTCTAACAAAATTTGATCATCTTCGAAAATCATCTTTTTATTTTTAATGATATGGTCGTTTTTACCACTTGCATTTATTATATAGTTTAAGTCTCTATTTTGTTTTAAAAAACTCAATACAAGATCTTTTTTGGTTAAATCAAAATTCTTACTCTTATCTACAAATGTTAATTTGACATTTTTATCATTTTTATAAAAATTTACTAAGTGGTTACCAATGAGCCCTTTGTGACCAACAATTAAAATATTTCTTTTTTGCATTTTAGAATTTTCTTATTATATCTAAAATCTTGTCAGCAGATAAATTATAATAATTCATAATTTCTTCATTTTCGCCACATTTTGGCAATTCATTGATAGAAACTGATCTAAATTTTTTTAATTTTATGGAATTTTCAAGTATTTTTTTTGATAAGAAAGCGTCAAAGCCTCCATAGTTAAATGATGATTGAAACAAAACGACTTTCTTATTATTTAGTTTTTGCAAATCTTTCATATTAATTTTGTTAAGCCATACCCCTGAAAAAATTGAGATATTTCCCAATAAATCAATTTTGTGTTTTATTTTTAATACCTGATTCAAAACATCGGCACCTTGGCAAATTATTATTTTTTTATTTATTTTATTGTGACTTATCTTAAGTAATTCACCTATTCTAGGAAGTTTAAATTTTTTAAAATTTTCATAATCTAAATTAGAATTATTTAATTTTAAAAATAATGAATTAGATGTCTTTTTTTGATAATTAAAAAAATCTTTTATCATTTGCAAAGAAAATAGCTCTAGTAAATACATATTTGGTATAGATCCAATTAGTGGAACATCTCTAATCATTTGGTGAGAGTGGCCTGGGGCTGAAGGTATTAAACCACTTAAAGCACCAACAAAAATCCCTTTACGATTTTCTGAACAAAAATTAAATATTTGTTCTTGAGCTCTGGTAGAGAGAAAACAAGAAAAACTATGAAATATTGGTAAAAAACCTCCAGCCGCTAAGCCTGATCCAAATGAAACCATATCTTGCTCAGCAATTCCAAATTCAAAAAATTTATTTGGATTTTTTATCATTACTTTTGAGCTACCTGCATCTTTTGTTAAATCAGCATCCAAAACTAAAACTTTTTTATTTCTTTTAACAAATTTATAAAGTTCTTCAGAGTAAATTTGGATAAGGTTTAATTTTTTATCTAATTGTTTAATTTTTCTTATTTTACTTTTTTTTGTTAAGGGTATTTCTATTTTATTTTTTTTACTAAAAGATTTTATTTTAAATAAAATTTCATTTATTGCATCTAAGTATAATTTTTCAGAAACAACTCCTGAGTGAAAAGGATAAAAATTTAAATCTTTGTTAAATTTTGTAGACTCAAAATGAGAAAAGCCTTTTCCCTTTATGGTATTTGCCAAAACAACTGTTGCGCCATCATTTTTTTTGAAATGCTTTTCAATGGTCTTCATTATCTGTTTCTTATCATGACCATTGATTTCTCGATAATTTAATTTAAATGATTTTATTTTTTCGGCAAGATTAGAATAATCTTTTATATTTTTTACCCAAGTATCAGATTGAATACCATTACAATCAACAAATATTAATGGAGAAATTTTTTTATGATTTTGAAGATACATCAAGGCCTCCCAATTTTGACCCTCTTGTAATTCACCATCACCTAAAATCACAATGTTTTTATGTTTTTTTTTACTAAGTATATCTGAATAACAAAGTCCATTTATTTTACTAATACCCATTCCAAGAGATCCTGTATTAAAGAGTATATTTTTTGTATCAACATCTGGATGTCCAGGTAATCCATTAAGTTTTCGCAACTTGTGCAAATTTTTAAATTTTAACTTTTTTGATGACATCAAAACGTTGTATAATGCAGGCGCATCATGTCCCTTTGATGAAAAAAAGTGTCCTTCATTTTTTTCTAAAAACTTATCACAACACAAAAAAATATCTAAAGCTGACAAAGATGAACCTAAATGTCCACTTCCGGCTACTTGAATTGAATAAAGAATATTTAATCTTAATAATAAACTTTGTAATTCTAATTTTTCAAAAAAATCTAATTTTTTATTTTTAACTTTATTAATTTCAGATAATGGAAAATACTGATGATACATATATTTATATCTCGTTAAATATTATAATTAAGCATTACTATCAACTTATAAAATTTTTAAGTAATCTTTTTAACCTTATTGGAAAAAATAATATTTCCAGGAAAAATAATTTTAAAATCATGTAAATAAAATAAAATTTATTTTTAAGTATTGTATTGTAGTTGCTAATTTTCATGCTTAATGAGTAGGTTGCATCGCTTGTTTTTTCAAAACTTTCTATGGCGGAATTATAATTTTGTTTTGATAAAAGTTTATTTAAATTTTGTGGAGTTACTAATGCACATTTAATATTTGTATTATGTATAAATTCTCCTTTAGATAAATCTTTTCTTTTTGCTGAAACTGGAAAAAAATCAAAAAAAAGTGAAAGTTTTGATTTATTAGATCTTCCTGGAACTCGACCATGCCAAGTTCTATTAAAAAAATAATAATGATCTCCAGAATTGCCCTTTGCTAGCAGCAAGAAATAATTTGTTATTTTGGAAAATTTAAGACTATTCCAAGAAACCATTTGTGCTGTATGTTTTATTGAAGGAATTAATTGAGTTCCAGGGAAAAAAAAAGTTGATCCATCTAATTGATCGTTAACCAATATCATTAGACTAACCTCTCCAATTGAGTCCTGGTGTAACGCAAGCCCTTTATCATCAGGTTCATTATATCTTGCAGATATATGTCTAAGAAAATAATTTTTACCCAATACTTTTAATAGAGTATTTTGAATTTCTGGGTTAATTAAAATTTTTTCAAGGAGTTCGTCTATTCTTTTATCTATACCGATAATATTTTGAAAAACTTCCCCTCTTCTAAGGTATTCATTTTTACTTTTTAAAATCAAGTTTTCTAGTTCTTTAACTTCTGTTTTAGACAGAAGCTTAGACTTGCCCTTGACAATACCTTTTTTTAGAAGATTTTTTACTAAAGAGTCCATAAATAATAAGACAGATTAAATTTTTTAATAAAGAGTAAACTTTTAATCTATTTCGGTTATTATCTTCAAAAGCTCATTTTAATTTGAAATAATTCTTGTATATCAATTTATCTATTAGTTCACTTTTAAAATTTTTTTCAGTGCATAAATCAAGCCAATTGAGCTATTAGTACTGGTCAGCTGCACGCATTACTGCGCTTCCACACCCAGCCTATCAACGTGG
>MDTB01131223.1_pt1 | contig 11555 bp, 10 predicted proteins | sample 811161 | NCBI WGS metagenome assembly MDTB01 (sample SAMN05326650, study PRJNA326480) | marine metagenome | isolation source: seawater | place: Mediterranean Sea | collected 2009
GATAGGTTCTGCATGTATACCATGGCTTCTTCCAATACATGGAGTAAATTTATATTTTTTTGCCTTTTTTTTAAGTACTTTTAAGATTTGATCCAAATCCTTAAGAATTATTTTGCCCGATTGAACTAACTGAATATTAAAACTTGTATCCAAAACATCTGAAGAAGTCATTCCTAGGTGAAGATATCTTGCTTTTATTCCAGCTTTTTCTGTGACAGACGTTAAAAAAGCAATAACATCATGTTTTACCTGTGTTTCAATTTGCTGAATTCTTTTTACATTTATTTTAGCTTTTTTTCTAACAGTAGAAGAGACTCCTTTCGGGATTTGGCCAAGTTTTTCCATAGCTTGGGCTGCAGCAATTTCTATATCTAGCCAAATTTTGTATTTATTTTCTTCTGACCAAATATCAGTTAATTCTTTTCGAGAGTATCTTTTTATCATCAATTATAAGTAAGGAGGCTTTGAATATCCTTTAGCAGATTCTGTGAATATTTCATAACCATTTTCTGTAATTCCTAATGTATGTTCAAATTGTGCAGATAAAGATTTATCTTTTGTAACCGCAGTCCATCCGTCATCAAGCATTTTTGTAGCAAATTTTCCTTCGTTGATCATCGGTTCAATAGTAAAAGTCATTCCAGGTATTAATTCCATGCCAGTATTTTTACTTCCATAGTGTAATATATTTGGAGGTTCATGAAATGTAGTGCTAATTCCATGTCCACAAAAATCCCTTACTACAGAAAAACCTTTTTCTTCTATATAAGATTGTATTTCATATCCTATATCGCCAAGTTTAATTCCAGGTTTTAAAATTTTAATTGCTCTCATCATAGACTCATAAGTAGCATCTACAAGATTTTTTAGTTTCACTGAGGTTTTTCCAACACAAAACATTCTGCTAGTGTCCCCATAATGTTCATTTATAATTGCAGTAACATCAACATTTATAGCATCTCCTTCTACTAAAATTCTATTTTCAGAAGGAATCCCATGACAAACAACATGATTTAAAGATGTACATAAAGATTTTTTAAAACCTCTATAAAAAAGGGGAGCTGAATATCCACCATGATCTCTTATAAATTCATAACCTAATTTATCAATGTAATCGGTTGATACACCCTCTTTAACGTTTTCAGTTAACATGTCCAGAGTTCTTGCAGCTAAATTTCCCGCAATTCTCATTTTCTCAAATTTTTCAGAGTAATTATTCATAAAAAATTTTTAATTTTTTCGTAATTTGTGATACTTAATAATTTAAAAAATATCTGATAAGTTATAGTAATATTATATCCTGATTATGAGTAAAAATGAATTAAAAATTTTAGACTGTACATTGAGAGATGGTGGTTATTACAATAATTGGGACTTTTCAAAAGAACTTATAGAAGATTATCTTGAGGCCATGTCAGCTGCAAAAGTTGAACACGTTGAGCTAGGTTTTAGATTTTTTAAAAAAGATATTTATTTAGGACCATGCGCCTATACAACACCATTTTTTTTAGAAACATTAAATATTCCAAAAAATTTAAAAATTGGAATTATGATTAATGCAAAAGATATAATTTCAAATAATTTATCAAAATCTGAAATAAATAAAAATTTTTTTGAACTATCAAAAAAAAAGAAAATATCTTTTATTCGATTTGCCTGTCATGCAAGTGAAGTTTCAAAAATTGTTCCTTTATGTAACCAACTTAATAAAAAAAAAATATTAACTGCTATAAATCTTATGCAAATTTCTGAAATAAATAATTCTGAAATTGACCGGATTACAAAATTAGTTGCTAAATCAAAATTAGATGTATTTTACTTTGCAGATAGCTTAGGTAATTTAGAACCACAAGATATTGTTCGTATTTCAAATTTGATTAAAAAAAATTGGAAAAAAGAAATAGGTTTTCATGCACACGATAATATGAGTAGGGCATTAATAAATGGAGTAGCAGCATTTAATAATGGTATAAATTGGATAGATAGCACAGTCACAGGAATGGGAAGGGGAGCTGGCAATATACAGACAGAGTTTGCCCTTTTGCAATTTTCGAAATATTTGAAAAAAAATTCCGATATTTCTTTACTGCTCAAACTTATTGAACAAAGATTTAATCCAATGAAAGCTAAATATAAATGGGGTACTAATCCATATTATTATTTAGCCGGCCAACATAAAATTCATCCAACATTTATTCAAAGTATGATAACTGAATTAAAATTAGAACCATTAGAACTTTTATCAGCTATTGACAATTTGAAAAAGGGTGATGGAAAAAATTTTAATAAAAATCTAATTGAAGTAGGTAATAATTTATATCAAGGAAAAACCTCTGGTACTTGGAATCCATATCAATTAATAAAAGGTAGAGATGTTCTGATAATTGGATCTGGGCCTAGTTCTCACAAACATTCAAAAGCAATAGAAAACTTTATTGAGAAAAAAAAACCTTTTGTAATTGCTCTAAATACTCAAAAAACAATAAATGAAAAACTTATTAATTTAAGGGTTTGTTGTCATACATTAAGAGTAATGTCTGATATTAATATTTTTAAAAAGATAACTCAACCTTTAGCTTTACCACTTGATAGATTACCAATTCATCAAAAGGAAAAATTCAAAAATTTAAAAACATATAATTATGGACTAGAGGTTAAAACTGGAAAGTTTTCTTTTGGAAAAACATCTTCAATTGCACCAAATTCATTAACAATAGTTTATGCTTTATCTATAGCTAATAGCGGTAAAGCAAAAAAAATATTTGTTTCAGGTTTAGATGGCTATCCAATGGAAAATCCAAGACGCCACGAGATGGATGAGACATTAAGAATCTATTTTTCCTCAAAAAAAAGATCTGAATTAATTTCGATCACTCCCTCACGTTATAAAATAAAATCGTCTTCAGTTTACGCTTAAAAAAACAAATCTAGTTTTAAATATCTAAATTCTCTATAAATGACGATTTTTTAAATTGCTTTTATAAGGAGTTTATTATAAATGATCTAGAATGCTAAAGTCGCCATTTACTGCTAGAAAAAAAAAGGATTTTAAAATTTTAATTTTCTATCCAAATCTACATATGAGCGCACTTATGCCTCAATCAGTGGGAATATTTACAGCCTTACTTAAAAGAGAAGGATACACCCTAGATCTTTTTGATTGTACTTACTATTTAGATGCTGACATTGAAGAACAAGGTATTGGTAAAAATACCAATGCGGAAAAAGTTATTAATAGAAATGTTAGAAAATTTGATGATAAAATTTGGCAAGGAAAAGGTATTGCACCCAAAATTGGTATTGAAAAAGATTTTAAAAATAAAATTTCGACTTTTCAACCTGACTTGATACTAGTTTCAGTTTTAGAAAGTACTTATTTTTTAGCAATAAATTTGCTTAACTCAATCCCTGAGAAAGATAGAAAATTTAAAACTCTTTTTGGAGGTGTATTTGCAACTTATGCATCTGATAAAGTAATTAAAAATGATCTTGTTGATTATGTTTGTAGAGGTGAGGGTGAAGGAGCTGTAGTTGAAATGGCTAATGCTCTAAGTTCGGGAGAACGAATTGATCAAATCAAAAATTTTACAGTTAAAGGAGAGGGAAATATTTACAAAAATGGAATGCGAGCGCCGATAGATTTAGATACTGTGCCAATACCTGACTGGGATTTGTTCGAAAAAGGCAGTTTGTACAGACCAATGCAAGGTGAGATATGGAGAGCAGTTGGATTAGAGACACAAAGAGGATGTCCTTACACTTGTACTTTTTGTAATTCACCATCAAATAACGTTGAATATAAAGCTGAGACAGGTGGAAGATTTCATAGAAAAAAAAGTATGAGTAGATTGAAAAAAGAATTAGATTTTTTAGTTAAAAAATATGATCCAAATTTAATTTATTTTGTCGTGGATACATTTTTAGCAATGTCAAATAAAGAATTTGATGAACTAAAAGAATTATATTCTGATTACAAAATACCTTTTTGGATGAACACACGCGCAGAGACAATAACTGAGCACAGGGCAGCAGGATTAGAAGAAATGAATATGTTAAGAATGAATATTGGAATTGAACATGGAAATTATGATTATAGAAGAAGTTATCTTAAAAGGAATGTTAAAGACGATGTTCAGATAAGAGCTTTTGAAATTGCTGCTGAGCACAAGTATAATTCATGTGCCAATAGTATTATTGGTATGCCAGATGAAACAAGAGATTTAATATTTGATACAATAAATTTTGTTAGAAAATTACCTGATAATGTTGATGCCACTGGTGCATTTATTTTTGCACCTTTTCATGGCACGCCATTAAGAGAACTTGCAGTTCAAAAAGGTTATATTAAAGATGATCTAATATGTACATCTTCAATTACTAATGAAAGTCTCTTAACAATGCCTACTATTTCAGCAAATGAAATCCATGGTTTGGCTAGAACTTTTAGTTTTTATACTAAATTCCCAAAAGAAAGATGGCCAGAAATTAAAATTGCAGAACAAGATAATGAAGTGGGTAATGCTATGATGGCTAAACTAGGAAAAGAGTTTGATAGTAATTATAGACCTACTGTTACTGCTTCAGACCTACACGACTAAAAAGCTGTTTAATATACATTTTTCTTTTGATTAAAATTTCAATTATACTAGAAAAGATTATTGTCGAAACAAGAGTATTTCCTAAAAAGGGTAAAGCTAATATATAGCAAGTTATTAAACCATTTAAAGTATAACCATAAGATCCAAGAGACCAAACACCAAAATTTGTTACTATAAAAAAAATAACCACTCCCAGTAAACATCCAAAAATTCTATTTTTTGTATTAGTTAAGAAAAATCTAGATATTAATCCTATAAAAATTACACTTCCCCACGTAAATAAAGTTAATCCATGAAGGCCAATAAATAAATCTGTTATAGCAAAACTTAGAATGAGTGCAGGGATATATCTAAGACCTAGTATTGCTGGCACGTAGAAACTTAAAGCTAATAAACTAGTAAAGTTTGGTGGGTGAGGAATAAATCTACTCGCAGCTAATGCTAAAAATATTCCAATAGAAATTTTTAAGTATTTCACAATATATATTTTATCTAATGTATTGTTAATTACAAGATCTTAAGACTAATCTTATTTAGCTATAAATAGTTTCCATTAATAAGCAATTTTTAAACCAATATTCATTGCTCTGGGTTGTCCAGAATACAGAAATGCATGTTCGTAATGTTTATCAAATAAATTTTTAATAGAAAAATTAAGATTATAATTATCATAAATTTTATAAGTACTTTTTAGATCAACTAAAAAATATTCATCAAGAATTTGATCTTTAAAATCATAGTCAGTCCCGGCATAATCTCTTGTCCGACCTCTATATGTAAAAAATAATGAGCTATCCCAATTTCTGTTGAACTGATAATTGATTTTTGAGCTTAATGCATGGATTGGAATACGAACCATTGCACTTTCAAGCCAACCATGTCCTGAGTCTAGACAAGAAGTGTATCCCCACATATCTTTTTCTGGTTTATCACAGTCCATACCAGAATAACTTTTTGTAAAAGTATAATTAAAACCAATATTCAACTTATCATTATTATTCCAGTTAGAAGCTAGTTCTATCCCTTTACTTGTATTTTCTGCACCAGGTACATTATCTTGAAAGTTAGTAATATTTGATCCCATAATAGGATCTTCCACAAGAATATCAAAGTAAGTAACATTTAAATTAAGATTTAAAGAGTCTAAATAAGTTTCATAACCAATATCAAAACTTGTGGTTTTTTCCGCATGAATGCTTTCTCCATTTTGATTTGTCCAGGCATATTCACCAGATTCATATATTGCAGGAAATAGAAAGCCAGTTCCATAAGAAGTTCTAATTTTACTATTATTGCCTAAGTTATAAGCCCCAGAAACTCTATATGATTGCTCATCACCAGAAAGAGTATGTCTATCATTCCTTCCTCCAATGGTTGCGTATAAATTTTCATATGGTCTAAATTGATAATCAATATATTGAGAATGAATCTCTTCATCGTGTGTTTTGTTAATACCTGGATCTGTAGGGTACTTTGCTTTAAAGAACTCTGAATCTATTCCATAAATTATTTTATTATCTAAATTAAAGTTATATTCTCCCAAATAAGTAAACATATTTTTAAAACCCTCATAAGTATTTTCTCTAGAATTGTATTTTGTTACCATTCTTGATGATGCAGATTTATTAAAACTAAAAGTATTTTTAAACTTATTATTTGTGTTTATTAATTTTAAAATGTAATGAGCCTCGAAGTTATCTGATGAATTTTTTGTATCATCTCTTCCATTTGTAGGTTCGTCATATTTCAAGTAACTATCTTTAAGAGTTAAATAATTTTCAATAGTATTATTTTCAGAAATTTTATAACCATAATTTGCGTTTAAACTGTTGTTTTCGTATGGATCTTTTTCACTATCATTATTCATAGCTGATATTCCATCTGTTTTATAATAATTAAATCCAACAAAATAATTTTGTTTTTCATTAGCTCCATCAATTGAATAAAAAAAATCTTGTGAATTATTTTCACCAATTCTTGCTATAGAGTTTTGGTGATTGCCTAATTTTCCTTTTTTAGTAAAAATATTGATTGTTCCACCTACAGCACCATTACCATACAATGAACTTTGGCTACCTTTTAAAATTTCAATTCTTTCAATGCTATCTTTAAATAAACCTTCAGAATAAAATGAATTATCAGGAGTTGATGGATCATACATTTTTACACCATCTATATAAATAGTAGAGTAACGTTTCGGTAAACCTCGCATTTGAATTCCTGTATTAGTTCCAGTACCGCCTAATTGAAAAATATTCATACCTTGTGATTCATTGTTTAAAAGATCGGTTAAAAATGTGTCTGAGGATTTATTTATATCTTCAGAGTCAATAACAGTAACTTGACTTCCAACAGAGCTATAAGATTGAGGAGATTTTCCTGCAGAAATTACAATTATTGGTATTTCTTTAGAAAAAATAGAAGTTGAAAATAGAATAAAGTATAAAAATACTAATGTTCTTAACATCACAATAAAAATCTTTTCCTTAAATTCCAAATATTGGAATTAATTTATTTAATGCCGATGTTAATTTAAAATTGTAGAACTAGACTTTTCCTGGCCCTCATTCAACAGCGGACTATACTGGATGGTACTCGGACTTAACATTTTTTGTTTTACCGTTGCAGGAACAGTTAATGATTTTCACATTATTCCCCATCACGATTCAGTACACATTAATATATATTTTTTTTAAAATTTAAGTCAATAAAGATTATTTGATTATAAACAAATTATTTTTAGTACTATATTTTAAGAAATACATTTACTGATTTCCTTACTTCATTTTCAGGAATTTCTAATTTTTTTACTGCATGCCAAGATACGTCAGATTTAATAAAGCAAAATAAATCTTTTTTTTTGTAAGGAACTGTTAGTGTTTCCTCAAAATTTTCTTCTAAAGACACATTATTTTCTTTTTTAAAAAGATTAAAACTTTGATTTGAAAAGTTTTTAGATTTTGATTTGTAAAAAGTTGTGCCTAAATTTGCATTCTCAAGATTTTTTGAAGGAAAGTACAACATTAAAGAAATAAGTTTAGACTTTTGGTCTGTATGTGGAAGAAGAAAAGCCCCTTTATGCATATAAGAGAATTCAAAAACTCTTTGAAAATGTGAATAGAAAAACTTTTGCAGAAAATTTTTTTTTATTTCTTTAGTTACAAGTTTGGGCTTTCTAATTATTGAATAAAGATTTTTTAAGTTCGAAATATTTGTTAAATTAACTAGTCTAGAAATAAAAATCTCTTTTTTTAATTTTCTTAATAATTCTAAACAGAATTTTTCATCAAACTTTTTTTCTAAAATATTTATTGCTATATTTTTTTTATTCATCAAATTTTTATATGACTCATCTCGATTATCAAAAGCTTGTTTATTACCTTCATCTTGACCAGAAATTTTAGTTTTATTTTCATTACTTGGAAAATTTTCTTCCAAAGTTTGATATTCTTCATCATTTAAAAAATTTTCTATTTTGAAAATATAAAATGGTTTTTTTTGTAAGAACTCGATTTGCATTTTGTAAAATTTAAAAAGTTATAAATTAATTTAATATCCTAAATGTTAAATACAAACAATATTTTTCATTGTACATTGAATATTAGATACATAATAAAATATTCAAATTTAAGGTATTATTTTGATTTTTTTATCTATAATTATTTTATTTTTATTTATTTGAGCTCTATATGCTAAAAAATTAACTCCAGCTTGTTTAGCAATTAAAAAATTTTTGTAATATTCTGGATCAATATCTTTAGCTATTTTAAAATATTTCATGTTCTGAATTTGGACTAAAAATAATAAATACGATTTGTAACCTTTTTTTATAGCATCAATTAACTCTAAAAGATGTTTTGAGCCTCTTGATGTTACTGCATCTGGAAATTCAGCTGTATCTTTATTTCTAAAAAGAGTTACATTTTTTACTTCTACAAAATAGTTTTTATTCTTTTTTTTTACTAGAAAATCAAATCTTGTTTTATCATTATAAAAAACTTCAGGTTTGATAAAATTGTTATCTTTCAGTTCATTAATTAAATTATTTTCTAAACCATGTAGAACTATTTTATTTGCCATGTGTGTATTAACACCAATTAAATTTTTTCTACTCTTAATTATTTCCAAACTATATCTTAGTTTTCTTTTAGGATTATCATTAGGCAAAATATAAACTTCGTTACCTTTATCTAGCAAACCTTGCATTGAACCAGTATTTGGACAATGCGCTGTGACAGTTTTATTATTTATCTTTACGTCAACAAAAAATCTTTTATATCTTCTGATTAGTTTACCTTTTATTAAAGACTTGGTAAATTCCATTTGTAAATTATATATTTTATATGTCTAAAAAACCAAAAATAAATGCTGCAATTCTAATCATAGGAAATGAAATTTTATCAGGTAGAACTCAAGACACCAATACATCAACATTATCAAATTGGTTGAACTCAATTGGAGTAAAAGTTGAAGAGGTTAGAATAATACCAGATGTTGAAATGAAAATTGTAGAAACTTTAAATTTTTTAAGAACTAATTATGACTATGTTTTTACAACTGGCGGTATAGGGCCTACTCACGATGATATAACCGCTCGATCTATTTCAAAAGCTTTTGACATAAAATATGAAATTCATAAAGAGGCTTTCAAAATTTTGCAGTCTTATTATGAGCCAGGTGAGTTTAATAAAGGTAGACAAAAGATGGCTTGGATGCCTGAAAAAGCAAACTTAATATTAAACCCAACAAGTGGTGCGCCAGGATTTAATATTGAAAATGTATTTTGTTTACCAGGCGTTCCCTCTATTTTAAAATCAATGTTGGGTGGTTTAAATAATTCTATAATCGGCGGAGAACCTATTAAAAGTTTAACTATTAGTTTGAAAACTGTAGAAAGTGAAATAGCAAACTCTTTAAGTAAAATTCAAAATAATAATCTAGAAGTAGAAATTGGAAGTTATCCATTTTTCCATGCTGGAAAATTAGGCGTTTCTATAGTTATAAGATCGGAAGATCAAAATAAAATTGATAATTGCAGTTCTCAGATACTTAAATTTGTTAATGAAAAAAAAAATAGAAGTAGTTGATAGATAATGTTGTATTTTGCATACGGAAGTAATTTAAATCACTTTCAAATGAAACGTAGATGTAAAGATAGTATCTTTTTGAAAAAAATAAATTTAAATGATTTTAGATTAACTTTTAGAAGTCGATACAGAGCAGCAGATATTGAATTAAAAAAGAATTCTATTGTTCCTGGAGGATTATATGAAATATCTAAAAGAGATGAAAAAAAATTAGATATTTATGAGGATTTTCCAGCACTTTATAAAAAATATTATTTTAATTATTACGGAAAAAAAGTAATGACTTATACAATGACAAAAAAAACAGTTTTCAGATTTCCAACAAAAAGATATCTTAATGTCATTAAACGTGGATATAAAGATTGTAAACTTGATTATAAATATTTAAAAAAAGCATTGTTGACTAAATGATATCTGGTAAATTAGGACTTTTTATATATGGATACTAACTATTTCAATTTTATTGAGAATTTAAAATCAAATAAAAATATTGATTTTTTTAGCTATACTGGCTGGAGTGGTTTGCAGGTTGTAAAATTATTAATACCTAAATCAAAAAAAATAACTAATTTACAATTGGATGAAAGTTTTCCGCATTTAGTCAATAAAGAAAAAATTTTTATTAGTACTGAGAATAATATTGAATTCAAATCTGATGATATGAACAAAACTTTGAACAATTTTGATGCAGTGGATATAGTTTCTAAGAATAAAAAATATGAATTCTCCTCTTTGAAAGATACTTTTATTTTCATGATAAGCTCAAGTAAATCAGAAACACCAGAAGGAAAGTCTATTTATTTTAATTTTAAAAAAGATCTTGAAGCAAGAAATCTTTGGGGTGGACAAATTATTTCAAGACCTTATGAGGGCAAGGAATTAACAGTAGTTTTGTTTGATTTAAAACCTGGATTTAAATTTGAGGATAAAGGTCATGCCAACGAACAAATCACATGGTTAACTGAGGGTGAGATGGATTTTTATTCTAATAATAAAAAAAAATTACTTAAAACCGATATTGGAGTCAGTATTGGCCCTAATCATTTACACGGCGGTGTTTCTGGTGGTGCATTAGGTTTTGATGCTTTTTTTCCTAAAAGAAATGAGGATAAGTATAAAACAGATACGAATAAATGATTGCAGCAATTTTAGTAGGAAGAGGAGGGAGCGTGGGTATACCAAAAAAAAATATATACCCTATCTTAAATAGGCCTTTGATGTCATATCCAATTTTAGCTGCTCAAAACTCAAAGTTTGTTGATGAAGTATATCTTTCAACAGACTCAGAGGAAATAATTTCTGTAGGTAAAGAATATGGAACAAAAATAATTAATAGGCCACCCGAATTAGCAACAAATGATGCTTTGATCGAAGATGCATTTGTTCATGCTTTCAATTATATAAAGAGTCAGACTAAAAAAGAAATAGAACTCGTAGTTATACTTTTATGTAACGCCGTATCTATACTGCCAGATACAATTGATAAAGGAATAAATATTTTAAGAGAAAAAAAAGATTTCGACTCAGCTGTTACAGTAAGTGGTTTCAATATGTTTTCACCGATTAGAGCAAGAAAAATTGGAAAAGATGGCTCTTTAATTCCTTTTGTTCCTTTTGAAAATTTTAATTTTAAAATTGATTCGAATAGACAAAAACAGGATACGGTTTATTTTCATGATTGTGGTGGTTCAATTATTAGACCTAAATGTTTAGAAAATATTGAAGAAGGTCTTCTCCCACAAAAATGGATGGGAAAAAAAATATACCCACTCACTCAAGAGGGAGTTTTAGATGTTGATTATCCCTATGAACTTCCCATAGCTGAGAATTGGCTAAGAACAAACGGTTTTACTGAAGAAAAATTACCTTA
>MDTB01091479.1_pt1 | contig 11554 bp, 8 predicted proteins | sample 811161 | NCBI WGS metagenome assembly MDTB01 (sample SAMN05326650, study PRJNA326480) | marine metagenome | isolation source: seawater | place: Mediterranean Sea | collected 2009
TAGCGCTCGCCGTAATCGTTGGCAAGTTGCTTGCCGTCCGAATCTTTTAATCGCTCATAGCCTCCAGGTTGTGATTCCAATTCCCGTGCAAAGTTTAAAATTTGAGGCAGCTCCATTGTCCCTTCGATCTCGGAGTGAGACGCAAGGATTTGTTCGATGAGCGTCGATCCCGCTCGCGGCATTCCTAAGATAAAAATCGGCCTAAAAAGAGTCTCTTCGGGGCCGGCTTTTTGCTTAACAGTTCTAAACGCCGCTTGTATCTTGGAGTTGCGCTCCTTAAATTTTGAAAGGGAGAAATCTTCGATCTTTGCCTTAATTTCATTGCCTGAATAGTAGTGTTTGAACGAGCGGGCGAAATTTTTACGGTCCTCGTGAGCTTTTCCTAGTGCAAAATGAAAAGCAGCAATGTCTGTAGCTGGGGCCTCATTTTTATAGACGGCTTCCTCCATTTGTTCTATTTCGTTGTCGGAGAACAAGTAGGTTTTTAGGTCGGCCTTGCTCCACATTGCTTCTCCAAGAAGTGGATCCAGCAGGAAGGCCTCATCATAAGCTGATTCGCTCCCGGCGGAATTGCCGATGGTCTTTTCAACATGCCCCAGCGATAGTAAAACCCTTGGCTGATTGGGTTTGATTTCAAGCGATCTTTTGAAGCAGTCGCGGGCTCCCCCGGGGTCTAAAGCACCTGCTAGCACCGTTCCCAGCATAGTCCAGCAATCAGCGACATCTGGCGCCAGTTCGACGGCTTTTTGCGCGGCCGCCGTTGCTTTGTCAACTTCGGCGCTTTCGCTGTGGGCACGGGCCAGTCCCCGCCATAAAGATTCCGTGTTTGGTGAAATTCTTAATCCATGATTGAGGAGGGTTTTAGCGTCTTTAGTGTTTCCAGTATCAAGTGCAACCGTTGCTAGTCCGATAAGAGCGTGAACATGATCGTGCTGTTTTTGCAGTACTGCTCGAAATATGGCTTCTGCTTCTGAGCCTCGTTTGTTTGTCAGTGCTTGAATGCCTCTGGCGATGTCTCCTCTAAAAGGATCTAGCTTTACTGCCTGCTTGAATGCATTAACAGAGCTAGTGCGATCTTCCATTGCAGCGAAGACGTTCCCCAAAAGCTGCCAAGCCTCTGACGACTCCCGGTCTATCAAGAGCTGGTTGATTACCTCACATGCAGCCTCGTATCGGTTTGCTGTAAATAGAGCGCGCCCATAGTCCAGGCGCGCCTGAAAGAAGTTGGGAGCCGCCTCTGCTGCTCGTTGCAATAATTCAACCGATTTATCGATATTGCTTTTCTCTAATTCGATAAGGCCCAGTAATCGAAGCGAATTTGGATCATCAGGTGTCATTGCCAAAGCGCGATTCAGCGTTTCGGTAGCTTCTGAAGGTTTGCCATCTCTAAGTTGATTTTGGGCCTGTGAAAAAAGTTCTTTTGTCGTCTTCATTTTGAATACTGGTGATCTTCTCTTCTTATATAGTCTGGAAAGTGTCCTGATTATTCGAAAATAATCGCCGCAAGGCCATGGTGTCTAGTGCCCCTGGCAGATTAACCCTTTGTTTTTCATGTCATAAACCTCAAAGCTGGACCCTCTAGTTTAGTTGCCGCTCCGTATGTGGGGCCTTTCTCTAGTGAAGGGTCAGAGCGAATAGCGGTGCGCTATCTCCTAGTCTGGGAACTACCTAATGATCAATGCTCGCTGGCGGCTGACAGTTATAGAGGTGTTTCGGCATCAGACCTATTGCCAGCTTAAGGATCTAAGTGATCCCTCGATACAGACACTGTTTCCGACGATTTACATGTCATTTGACATGTTCTAGCATGAGGCGTTGACTGCAAGAAATCGCCATCGAAGGGCTGCAGCAATGGGTGAAATCACCCGAGATTTTATGGACCAACGCTAGGGGGCGTCATGACGTTCGAAAGCATCTTGCATCAAAAAATTAGTCGCTGCGGGTTTTGGGCGGTGATAGCATTTTTTATTACTGCCGTCCTGAGTATGTTTTTTCCTCTGGATATAGCTGGTGGTTATGCCGCGGCTCATGGGGATCGGGTTGTTTGGTTGCAGGAAAATCGCGGAATGTTCATTGCGGGGTGGGTAAACCAAATTATCTCTATGTTCACCTTGTCCGGGGCGTTCGCTGCAGCAGCATGGATTGTCGTTGGCAACAATGCGTTACGGGGAATGTTGGGGTTGTTTTTTGTCGCTATGGCAACGATGGGCTTTATTATTCCGAAATTCATAGCGGTCTGGACGATTCCTCTGCTTGGTGACGCAGCGAGTACTGGCTCAACAGGTTCCGACATGGCGCATGCGCTGCTGCCCCTACTTAACGTGTCGATTCCATTCTCGCTTTATACTTCCTTCGATTATTTGGGCTTTTGGCTCTATGCGGTGTTTGCATTATTGATTGCAGGGCCACTGTACGGAGACGCGCTGAGTAACAAAATTGCCGCCGTGTCGCTGGGCGTATTTGGTGTGTTGTATCACTTGTGCCTGATCGCGCTACTCCTGGGCAGTATTGGCGCCAGCGATATCGAAACGTATTTCCTCGGTTCTACTGTTTTGCTGTTCTTGCATCTGGTCGCCATGATTGCCGTGTTTTACCAAGGCAGGTCTAATGCTGATGCAGCTGATACTGTCCCCTAAGCGCTCTCACGTTAAGCTCGGTAGGGGGCTTCGCGTCAGCAGTCGGGAGTCTGGCCTAAATTGTGCTCGACCGCGCGCGCGGTTAGTCCTATGTTGATCTAAGATCGACAGCCAAGTTAAGCATCAGTCTCTTATCTACTCGAATGGTCTTGGATCGGGCGGTGCCGCAACGGAGGAGGGCGACATGACTATACCCGCGTTACGCATTGGGGTTTCTTACGATTTCCGTAACCCGCCGGATTCCGGCGTCAGTGATCAGTACCTGTATGCAGAGATCCTAGAACAGGTGCAATGGCTCGATAGTATCGGCGCCGATCTGGTTTGGTTTACGGAACACCATTTCGTCGAAGACGGTTATTTACCCAGCTGGGTGCCGGTGGCCGCGGCCATGGCCAGTGTTACGCAACATGTGCGTTTTGGTACTGACATTTGCCTCATGCCGTTCAATCATCCTATTCGGCTGGCGGAAGACCTTGCGGTGCTTGATAACCTTTCCGGTGGACGCGTTGATCTAGGTATCGGCATGGGTTACGCGCCGCACGAATTTCGCGGTTTTGGTCTGCCGGTAGCGAGGCGGGTGTCGCTGATGAATGAGGGCATTGAAGTGTTACAACGCTGTTTTACCGGTGAACGCTTCAGCTATCAGGGGAAACGCTACCAGTTTGAGGATGTGAAGATCACGCCCGGCTATGTGCAGCAAGGCGGCCCGCCGTTGTGGGTCGCGGCCATGTCAGAAGCAGGTGCGCTGCGCGCAGCCCACTACAACTGCAATTTCTTACCTCAAGGAGTAAAGGCAGAATCCTATGATCCCTGGGTGAATGCCCTGCAGCAGAGTGGCAGAAATCCAACGGATTACAGGGTCGGTATTATTCGCAGCATTCTGGTCACCGACGATAAGGCCAATGACTGGGAGCCAGTGCGGGCGTCTGAGCGTTATCGTATGCAACTTTATCGCAAGTTTTTTGAGGAAAGCGGCGAGGGTTTTGGGCGTAAGGGTGAGCAGGTACCTCAGGCCTGGATTGTCGGCGATGTCGATCACTGTGTGGCTGAGCTTAAGCATTTCATCCAAACTTTCGGCATTACCGATATCGTATCCATGGCAGTGCCGCCAGGACTGCGGACAAGTGATATGAGTGATTCTTTGGAATGCCTGTTTACCCAAGTTGTACCAAGACTAAAGCAAGAGCTGCAAAACGAAGCATAAACCCCGGTATTAATTTGCCCTGGTGGGGTCCGCTAACTGTTACGTCCTAAGTTGGAGGCAGGCCCCAAGCCTCGTTAGCACCGCTGCCGTCTTGGTCGAGGGGGTAGACTGGTCGCCGAATTTTATCAAAGGTCAGCTGACTGTAATCCGAGGTGCAGACGCCGCGCCCAGCGCATTCAATCACCTCCTTTGCTAGCTCGCGAAATCCCACTCGATAATGAATCCTGCTCTTAAGCATTACGTAGTCATAGGCCATGGGTTCCATGCCTAAACAGCGAAAACACTCTGGATCATAAGGTTCAATATGGCGCGAGATTATGGCGATATCGACGTTACCAACAGAAAGGACGGCAGAGGTGCCCATGTTAATTGTCAGCCCACGTGCCATAGCAACCTGAGCCTGAAACTTGCCGTTAGAAATAAGTTTTACTTCGCCAGTTAACGAGATCGGCTTACTCTGTTCCACCAAGGCTGGCATTGGCAATTTGCCGCCAAGTTCTACAGTAAGCGTTGCGCCTACGCCGGCGGCCGCCATTTGCGCAACAACCTCTGGATCATAAAATCCAAACACAGCGACTTTTTCCAGTCCTGCCGCCAATGCCGCGCTGAGTACCTCGGTCGTATCCATTGTGCCGCCAGAAGCGGTGTTGTCGTAATGATCGAGGACGATTACCGGGCCATCGCCGCTGGCCGATGCTCCGGCTTTTGCCCGTTGCATAGACTCTGCGAGGGGTTCTATTTCGTAGACAAAGTCTTTGCGGGCCCGCCAAGCGCTGTTAAGTAGCCCATTAACGTGGGCTTGTGCCTTCTCGGCATTATCGTCGGTCATGGCCACGACGCTCAAACCTGCGTCATAAATGTCGGCATGAGGAAATCCGGTAAATACACTCACCCCGAGGCAACCAGCTTGCTCCAATTCGATAGCCCGGGCCTGCAGTGAGGCATTGGGTTCATCGTCCGTGCCTTGGCGCATCACATGGGGCAACATGGGTACATTGCCCCAGCGCAATACAGGTTTTGCGTGGCCGTTAAGCATGGCAAAAAATGCCTCGGCACCACGACGCGCGGTGCTGTCCATATCGATATGCGGATAGGTGTGGTAACCCGTTAAAACGTCGCAGTTGCTCACCATCAGTTCAGTAATGTTGGCGTGCATATCTAGGGATATTGCGATGGGTAGGGTCGAGTTTTTTGCGCGGATGCGGCGCAGCAATTCGCCCTCACCGTCGTCATAACTCTTTGTTGTCATTGCACCGTGCAGGTCGAGTAGCAGCGCATCGACACGCTCCGAAAGTTGCACTATGGCGTCACACATATACGCAAACGCATCGTCTTCCACCGGTCCGCTGGGTGGTGCTGATGCGGCAATACCCATTTCAATGCTGACATTTTGATCCTCGGCAACTTCAATGTAGCCACCAAGGCAGGAGGCTGTACCGCGGTAAGTCTGCAGCGCGACATCGCCGCGCAACGGCACGCCATGGCCGCCGGAAAATCGATCAAGATCTGTAATAACGGGTGAGAATGTATTGGTCTCGTGGCTCATCATGGCTATGCCTATTTTCACAGTATGTTCCTCCCGATTAATGAGCATTTCGCATTGCCTAGACAGAATTTCTAACAGGTTGGCGGCGTAAATCAAACCCGCATGGGTATTGCGAAGGCAGGCTGCGACGTACAGGCTCCCTGAGTCGGCTTACAACGCCACATGCAACTCGCTCGATCTTAGGTTAATTTTAGCTTGGGTTTCGTGGGGCTAGATGAGGTGATCCGCTTATGACTTCAACACCGATAGAATTCGATCCAGACTTTATTGCCGAGCACTCAGCGCCGGAGCAGCAGATTTACCGCGAGCAAACGATGTCGAGGGAGCCTATGGCGTCGGTTTTGGCGAACAACCCAGAGATCTATTTTGTGCCGCCGCAGCGCAAAAGCGAGTGGGGTAAGTGGCAATTCAAGCCGGGTGCCTATTACGATACAACCACCGGTTCCAAGCATCCGCACTGGCAGGATATGGATTTGCCGCAGCCCAGTCGAGACATCGACCAACTGCGTAGCGATCTACTGCGTTGGGGGTACTGCAAGGTAGCGAATGCTTTATCAGCAGAACAAGTTGCCATTATGCGCGAGCGCGTGCTGGAGCAGGCTGAAGGCGAGCGACTTGCGGGTATCGCCCAACGTACACCCAGCGGTCAAAATATAAATTGCTGTGTGAACAAGGGCCGATGTTTTGAGTTGTTTATTGAGCAGCATCCAAGCATTGCCCAAGGGGGACCGCTAGTAGAACAGTTAGTTACTGAGGCGCTAGGACCAGGCTGGATTTGCACTTCTTTGATTGCCGCGCTGTCATTACGTGGTGGGGTACCCCAGGCTTTGCACCAAGACCAGAGCAATGCCTTGGATTCCCGCAGCCCTATGACCGTGAATATTTTGACCCCGATTACTGATGTGGATGAAACCACCGGCGGCACTCTGCTGATACCCGGTAGTCATAACGTGTTGTCTGCAGCGGTGCGCGAGGGTAAACCGGTGGGCAAGTTGCCACCGGCGATTAACTTAGATGCCCAGGCCGGCACTATGGTCATCACCGACGGGCGCTTGCTTCATGGCACCGGTATAAATCATACCGATCAACCTAGAATCGTCATGCTCAACGGTATGCAAAAGTCCTGGATGCGTCAGCAAGAGAACTGGATGTTGTCGGTTCGGCCAGAAGTGCTTGAGCGTGCCAGCGCTAAATTACTGCATCGTATGGGTTATCAGGCGACCACGGGAACACAAACCAATGAAGGCCACGGTTTTGGCGCTCAGGGCAGGGTAGATGAGACTACCGGCGCGCTGGTTGACTTTCGTCTGGCTGCCGATCGCGGCGAGTACCAGCGAGTAGGCGAACTCAGTTCCGAATCTAGCGCTGCAGAGCTAAATGCAGCCTATACCTTACGAGACGTGGTGACCAAGGCTCGGAGAGATGGTGTTAGTGCACCGGTAGGAATTGGCGGCAATTAACTGGTATAGATCACCAGTGTAAATGCCGCCTATTCCTGTAGCTACTTTAAGGGTATTTGTTACCCGTCTGTGAACCTTCGAACCCCGGAACGATTTCTAAGACCGTGTGGCCATGGTGGAGTCTGCCGAACTCATCCTCTGCTTGAACCGTAATCCCATGAACCCCCGGGGGTAGGTTTGCATCTAAGTCTGCCTCAAATAGGTGGGTCGACAATGTGGCTTCCACCCAGGTTTTTTTCGAACTGCGGTGGCGGGCGTATTGCTCAAGCATGTAGGGATCCTTGCGCAAGACCCGTTGCAATGGTCGGTACTCGCCATCTTCAATGCGATAGCGAACTTTAGAATTGGGTCCACCGTCGAAGAGGTTAACAATTATTGCTGCCGCATTGAGGTGGTCCTGAGATATACGACCGTCGAGTAATTCTCCCGCTTTAAAGTCACGGATGCCGTTAACATTGAGCTGGTGGTGTGCAACGTCGAAAACGATGCGCATCTGATAATCCGCCGGTTTGCCTGCGCCTTTAAAGCGTACCGCTACATCCGTAGAGTCAACCTCGAGGATGTGGTAACCGTTAGGAGTGCCGTCACGCTGATCACTTACTGCGATACCGCGTTCGTCGAAGGGGCCACTCCACCAAGCGCCGGATACCGTTGCTAATACGTGGTGGTGAAATTTTCCTGGACCGGCGAAGCCGTCGTCTTTGTCAAAATAGACGTGATCTGTTGTATGGGTATGTCCCGCTACGGAATACAGGTTAGGGCGTCCCGCCAGCAAGCGAAAAAGCTTTTCTCGGTTATCCGTCGCGTAGGAGCCATTTTCACTGCCGAGAGGCGCATGCGTGGCGATAAATACTAGTCGTTCCTGCTCTACATGCTTAAGTTCTTCGGCCAGCCACTGTAACTGGCTGCGACTAATTCGAGCCTCGTAGCCGCCATTGCCCCTTACATCGGCGGGATCAGCTTCGCCGCCGCCCTTGTAGTCAATGTTATCGAGCACAACAAAAAGTGCATCGGCGTATTCGAACGCGAAGTATGGTGGTCCGTAAAACTTCTTAAAGGTTTCTAAGGAGTAGCGGTCGTTTGGCGACTCGAAGTTGATCTCGTGATTGCCCGGTACGTTGTACCAAGGTATGCCAATTTTCGCGATGATCGCGTTGTATCTGGGCAACATCGACAAATCGTCAAACATGATGTCGCCCATCGTCATGCCAAAAGCCGCATCGGAGCCGACCAATTCGGCAACCACGTCATCACGAATATAGTCTAGTTCGCGCGTGGTTTGGGGTTGTGTATCGGCGAATAAGAGCGCCTCAAATTGTTTATTTTCGGAACGCTCGATTAGAGGAAAATTTATTTCGGCGGGTAGTGGCCCGGTTGGCTCAATACCTTTATAGCGCATCCCTGCAGGAGAGCCATCAGGCTGATGGATATAGTAAAACTGAGGTAGCATGTGTTGATTGACTGGGATGGCATAGTTGCTCGGTTTGGTAATGAAAATAATAGTTTGCTCGTTTGCAGCTAGCCGATAGCGGCCAGTCGTATCTGTTAGTACTACACTGGCGCCATTACTGACACGAACATTAGCCAGCCCAACCTCACCCTCATCAAGTAGCCCGTTGCGATTCTCGTCGATAAATACGCGACCCGTTGCTGTCTGGGCTAGGGCCAGCGGTGTGACTATCAAGAGTATTAAAAACACTACAGTACGTTGCATATCATTACCCCCATGCTGAACGAAGCGATGTTAACAGCATCTTGTGACAGTCTCATAACTGACAGGTTAGGTTTTTTGCGAGGATATGCGAGCAAGTAATCCAGCGCGACGTAGAACTTGGATCGCCACAGCGGAAGTTACCGCGACGCGAATTTAGTGAAAAATTGGATCCAGCGAAAGCAGTAGTCTTTCGCCGTTCTCGCGTGGGGATCGATGCACAACACCATGGTAAGTGCGACTCCAGGCACCACCCTTTAGCAGTGACCAGTGGCCAGCCGGTAATTTTCGGACCGTTGTGCCTGGTCTAAGGGGAATACTCTGATCCGCGGGATCTGTGAAAACAGCCCAATCCACATCGCTGTTGGGAATCCACTCAGTGCCGCCACCGCTGAGGGTGATCAGCAAGCGACAAGGGATTTTGTCGACATGAAAACTCGGACACATAGGCGAGCGCAACGTCGCAAGTCGCACTCCGACTTTAGTGCAGCCCAGTAGCTCGCCTAATACCTCACTGCCTTCGGTGATTTGATCCACCAGCATCAAGCGTACGTTGGTTTCGATTGATTCGGGCAACTGTCCTTCCGCAAGGTTAGGCGCGTGGAGGGGTTGAATCCACTGAATTTGGTGCGCCTGTCGTGACAAGATCAGCCGTTGTGATAAGGATTCAACGCGCTCAAAATTTGGTCGCGCGACATTGACAAGCTCCACGTCATCCGAGTCGATCTCAGCCAAATCGCTGAGTTGATTACTGGTTACAAGCCGCATCAAAGTTCAGCCTATTTTTTTGCGCAAGATATATTCGCCTAACCGCAGGATATGACGTCGCGCGGCCTTTTAATTTCACGCTTATTGCCATGCCGGAAAGGGATCGCTCAAGGTCGCCCAATAATGTTTACCCTTTAGTACGTCCTCTTCGCTTAATAAGCACTGATCTAGCGCCTCAGTCATGGCGTTTTGATCTAAACCTTGGCCAATAAAAACTAATTCCTGGCGCATATCACCAAATGGCTCGACCCACTGTCTTTTAATTGATGCGAGATAATCCTCATCCTTGGGCCAGTCTTCTTCGGGTACAGCCTTCCAGAACATGCCAGCAAAGCCATAACGGGCAATGCCGCCGGCCTGGCTCCATTGACCGGCAAACTGTGGGCGTGTGGCTAGCCAAAAATACCCTTTAGAGCGAATCAGCTTTCCGTACCGGTCAGTACTGTGCAGAAACAGGTGGAATTTTTCTGGGTAAAACGGTCGCCGCGCTGCGTAGGTAAAGCTGCCGATGCCGTATTCTTCGGTTTCTGGAACATGCTCGCCGCGCATCTCTTTGAGCCAGCCGGGGGCTTGCTGTGCACGATCGAAGTCGAATAGACCGGTGTTGAGCACGTCATCAAGATCTACTTGGCCGTGAGAGATCGGAACAATTCTTGCGTCAGTATTCAGAGTTTTGAGAATTGCCGTCAGGCGCTCCACATCAGAAGTAGAGGCCAAATCGGTCTTACTGATTAGGATAAGGTCTGCGAATTCGACTTGATCCACGAGAAGGTCTGCAACGCTGCGTTCATCGTCCTCACCGAGAGATTCACCGGTTTCCTGCAGGTAATTTGCTTCTTCATAATCTTTTAAAAAATTCACCGCATCGACCACAGTGACCATGGTGTCTAAATCCGCTACATCAGACAGCGAGACGCCGTTTTCGTCGGCAAATGTAAAAGTCTCGGCGACGGGCAGGGGCTCCGAAATGCCGGTAGATTCAATAACTAGATAATCGAAACGACCCTCTTGGGCAAGCTTGGTGACTTCCTCTAGAAGGTCTTCTCTGAGTGTGCAGCAAATACAGCCGTTGCTCATTTCTACCAGCTTCTCCTCGCTGCGATTGAGCGAGATCTCGTTTTGCACAATCGCTGAATCTATATTGATTTTGCTCATGTCGTTCACAATCACCGCGACCTTTCTGTCTTGGCGATTGTTCAAAATATTGCTTAAAACCGTTGTTTTGCCCGCGCCGAGAAAGCCAGAAAGCACGGTTACCGGAAGTTTACTGATTGTATTGGGCTGCATGGTTTTCATTAAAAATTAAGAATGTTACAACATAACATTTTTTCAGCTGCCCATACAGTAGAGGCGGTGGTTTCCAGCCTAATGGCAAGTGGTTTCCCGAGCGTCCATATAATCGTGGACCTCGGTGGATGTAGTTGCTGCTGCCAAAGATAGTTAACGGATTGTGTTTGGGTTATAGCGCCCGTTGGAATAATGCCAGAGTGCGTGCCCACGCCTTTTCCGCAGGTTCATGGTTATAAACTCTCGAGTCCAGCACGCACCAGCCGTGCATAGCGCCTTTGTATACCTCGATCTCTGCCTCTAACTGATAGTTTTCAAAGGCATCAGCGAGTACAACTTTAGTATTTGGTTCCCGCTCATCGTCGTTGTCAGCCACCGCGATTAGGAACTTGGCCTGCATTTGCGGAATAAGTAGGTGCGGGCTGTCTGGTTTATCGGTGACAAGTCCACCGCCATGGTAGGAACAGGCGGCGCCAATGCGCTCTGCTGCAATCGCTGCGGTGCGCATAACAATAGGGCCGCCCATACAATATCCCATGGTTCCGATCTTATGCTGCGTATCCACAGCCTCTTGTGCGTCGAGCCAGTTGACGAAGGCTTGTGCATCCGTTTGATGGGTTTTAGCCGAGAGATTGCGATACATAGGCATCACTTTTTCTCGCGTCGATTCATCTTGGAAGCTCTCGCCGAGCTCCACAACGGGTGCGCTGGCATCGCGATAATAAGGGTTGATACACAACACAGCGTAACCGCTCTCAGCCAATCGAGTGGCCATTTGGCGGAATGCGGGTCGGAGCCCGAGGATGTCCGGCCACATCAGCACAGCAGGATGGGTACCCTTTGCCGGATGCACGAACAACGCGTCACATTCACCGTCTGGGGTTTTGACCTTCACTTCTTTGGCGGCGGTGGCTTGAGCGTTAGCAACGGGCGGCAGCATCA
>MDTB01141657.1_pt1 | contig 11554 bp, 9 predicted proteins | sample 811161 | NCBI WGS metagenome assembly MDTB01 (sample SAMN05326650, study PRJNA326480) | marine metagenome | isolation source: seawater | place: Mediterranean Sea | collected 2009
ATAACCTTCAGAGTCTATGGTACAGATTTCTACTGATTCCTCGGACAAGCCGTCTTCGAATGTTTTTGAAAGTGCCTCTAGACCTATTTTTATTGCCGCATTTTCCGTCATATCTGGCTTCCACTTCTCCTCAAAGTAAGATATAACCTCGCTTCTCCCGCTTCCAATAGCGCCTGCCTGATATGAGCCATAAGCTCCGGAAGGATCGGTTTCGTACAGGTGAGGCCCGTCAGAATCTACTCCAGCTATCAGTAACGCAGTTCCGAAAGGCCTAGCACCGCCATACTGGGTGAATGATTGCTTGTAATCACACATTTTCTTGACCAGGGTCGTTACATCAATGGAGTCCCCATAGGTCATCTTGTTAATTTGGCATTGTACCCTCGCCCTATCGACCAATTGTCTTGCATCAGCGACTAATCCAGATGTGGTTATTCCTATGTGATCGTCTATCTTGTACATCTTCTCTATTGACTCAGGGATTACAAGCTTACTGGGTATTCTCTTAGCTACTATCAATATGACGCCATCTCTGAATTTTACACCGACAGTCGTAGAGCCTCTCTTTACTGATTCCCTGGCGTACTCAACTTGATGAAGTCGTCCGTCTGGTGAGAAAGTTCCTACTGAAGAGTCGTATCCGCGGCCGCTCGGTTGCATCGTAATCAGTATGCATGCATCAACGGCCTCTTATCAAGGTTAGTTGAGTAGAGCGTCTTCCTTCGTTGCATTCAAGCCGAATGGTTGGTTCGTGGATACATGCGTGTGGCCGTGTTATGCTCCGGTGGGAAGGACTCGACATATGCAACTTGGTGGGCCCTGATGAGGGGCTGGGATGTTCGTGCTCTAGTTACACTGTGCGTTACGGGGGATGATTCAATGATGTTTCAAACAGGAGGAGTCTGTGTCGCAGGACTCCAATCGGCCTCTTCCAAAATCCCATGGCTCCCCATTGTTACAGACGGCATAGAAGAGGAGGAGGTGCTAGATTTGCAAAGGGGATTATCTGGGATAAGCGATCCTACTGAAGATTTCAATCTGTTCTGGCCTGATAATTGGGACAGCGAAGGCATAGTTTTGCACGAAGGAGAACTAGAAATCGATGCCCTAGTCTCGGGCGCTCTTAGATCCGACTACCAGAAGACCAGGATTGAGAGGATGTGTTCCAATATTGGCATTAAATCATTCTCACCACTTTGGCACCATAGTCCTAACGAACATATTAGATCCTTGCCAATGCTTGGTTTTGATGTCAGGATTTCCTCAGTAACATCTGATGGCCTTGATAGTGAGTGGATAGGGAGGAAATTAGGAGTTTCAGATGTGGAAGAGCTAATTGGCATCTCATCAAAATTCAGATTCAATGCTGATGGAGAGGGAGGGGAATACGAGACATTAGTTTTGGGCTCCCCTCACATGAAAAAGAAGATTATTCTAGATGGAGAAATGTCATGGCAAAGGGGCAGAGGATCTTGGAATATTTCCTCAGGTCGACTGACTTCTAATCGCTAGGCTCAAACCGGAAGTACCGGTCGCATGTTTGAGGATACAATGTCGGTTTCACCTCTAGACTACAGATATGGACGAGAAGAGGCCAAAGCAATTTGGTCGAGAGAAGGGCGTCATTCAAGACAACTGGAGGTGGAAAGAGCTCTTGTCTGGGCCCATTGCAGGATGGGAAGAGTTAGTGCTGAGCACTATGATATAGTTGCAGATATTTCAGACCCGGGAATAGTTACAGCAGATAGAGTGGAAGAAATAGAGGCAGAGGCCAAACATGACATCATGGCACTTACCAAGGCTATGGCGGAAGCCGCTGGGGAAGCGGGCTGGTGCATACACCTAGGAGCTACAAGTAATGACATAGTTGACTCTGCTGTTGCCCTTCAGATAAAAGACAGTGTAGATCTACAATTAGACTCACTAAAATCACTAATGAGTACATTGTGTGATTTAGCTGAGAGGGAGAGGGACACGATTATGATCGGCAGAACTCATGGGCAGGCCGCCGTACCAATTACCTTCGGAATCAAGGTTGCGGTATGGGTAGACGAGTTTAGGAGGCACCTAGAAAGGCTCAACTCAATGAGATCTAGGATTATTGCTGGTAAGTTCCTGGGAGCGGTTGGTACTGGAGCCGCCCAAGGAGAAAATGCGCTAGAGTTACAGAGTCTTATCCTTGGTGAGTTGGGTTTGGAAGTTCCAGTGGCCACTACGCAAGTAGTCGGAAGAGATCGCTACATTGAATGGGTAGGATGGATGGCAAATGTATCAACAACTGTAGAAAAGATACTACAAGAGGTCAGGAATCTCCAGAGAAGTGAGATTGCAGAGGTTGCAGAGGCGTTTGACGTTGAAAAGCAGGTTGGATCTTCCACTATGGCTCACAAAAGAAACCCCATTACGGCGGAAAACGCGTGTGGGCTGGCAAGAATTGTTAGATCGATGATAATTCCTTCTTACGAGAATGCACTTCTTTGGCACGAAAGGGATCTTGCAAACTCCTCTTCCGAGAGATTCACGCTTTCACATTCAATGATATTGCTTGATGATATTATTGCGAAGTGTGACAAAGTGATGTCTAGACTGGTAGTCGACAGAGACAGGATGTTGCAGAATATAGAATCCCAGAAAGGCCTAGTGATGGCTGAGAAAATCATGTTAGCTCTTGTAGACAGTAACATGCCAAGAGATGAGGCACATGAGGTCCTCAGGAGTTGCTCGATGGAGGCATTGAGCTCTGGAAGGCATTTGAAGGCCGTATGTTCAGAGAATGAGCAGATTAGCTCTGTCTTCGATGAAGAAGAGTTGAATTATCTATTCTCCCCAGAGAGTCACCTCGGAGTTTCGGGCGAAATCGTAGATAATGCAGTTTCTATTGCACGAGGATTCATGTAGATTTAGAGACTCAATGAAGGCATATAACCAACTATCTCCCAGAGAATCTAAACTTCGCAATCAGCAGGGCTCCAACTAGGAGGATTGAGGCCCCGGCCGAGATCAGTGGATCGATCATAGCTAATCCCAAAATAGAGCCTGTCAGAACTGAAGCGAAACCAAGGAATATGATCATCGCATGGGGCCCGTACTGATTTGCATCATCTAGAGCTACGTTCAGAAATCCATCTTCTACTATTGACGAAATTAGTCCGTCTTCAGAGTCCCTAAAATCAGGCGCTTCGCGCCTCGGAATTCTCTCATTCATGGTTCTCCCATACAGCTGATGAGGTAGGGATTGATTATATTTCTCTGAAAAATGCCTCAGTAATCCTCTTTGACTATGTCACATACGGTAAATCGTGATTGACTTCGAAGGAAGGGCGGTTCATATTTCGGCATCGCCTGGGGCAGGAAAAACCACACTTTGCTTGGGGATTGTCTTAGACACAATATTGAATGGGGGAAGGGTGATATGGGCCTGTAGAAAAATGCCTGATCCAGATAGGTTTAGGGATATTCTGCACGATATTGATGAGCAGGGCCTAATGAGAATATCGATTCTAAATTTCTCATCGGACTTTGCAGGAAATTTGGGCTTAATTCTCAGAGGGGCTGAAGACTTCGGAAGAGATGATGTTGTGATTGTTGATGACTGGTGTGAGGGTCATGGGAGGGCTAGGAAAGATGACGTCTATGCTGCTAAGAAACTGGCTTTGATTGCTCAAAAGACTAGCCTAATCATTACTTCGTCATCATACGAAGACGCGTCTGGAATTTCTGACAGTGGTTGGTTGACTCGTGGAGGTACTCAGATTGAGAATTCATTTGCGACGTTTTTACTCCTTAAGCACCCCAAAAAGGAGGGCATAAGGATTATCTCTGGTGAAGATTTAGTAGTTCTAGCCAGGATGACTTCGGAGGGACTAAAGGAATTAGTCAGTTGAGCTTTGAAATTAGTTCTTCCATTTCTGATATTGCCTCTTCCGACGGATTGTAAAGTTCCTCTGGGGATCTGGCTAATCCTGAGTATTGGGGTTTCTCGTTTTTGTTGCTCGACTTGAAATTGCGAATCAGTAAAGACAGCAGAAAAATTGCAGTTACTGCGAGCACAAACTGGATTACTGATTCAGTATCCACGACAGTCTGAGCATAATATCAGATAAATAATCACCTAAGACGGGATGCCGAGTTCTAAGGGCATGGAAAGATGCCTTCTCTGAGAAGGCGGTGGCTGAGTCCAACCATCGAATGAAATTGGAATATCAGGAGACCATTCGTCTGAAAGCCAATATTTTGGAGCTTTCCTCTTACATTTATCGCACGATAAATCTTGGTTTTTGCCCTTGCTCCTCATGGACTTTCCACAACATCTAGGTCGGGAAGTAATTCTGGGAGATGCCGAGACTATCTTCAATTTTTCAAGATGGATGGCCTCATCCGGGGATCTCAGTCCCATCCAAGAAACCAAATCACCGGGGGAGAGTTGTCGTAGGAGTCTGTTTACCGGTCCTCCTTCGCTGAAAGCTACTAAGGTCTCTCCCGAACCGTCTGAGATCACCCTCAGACTGGCATGTGCTCCCTTTACGACTCTTGGATCAGATATTACTGTACCAAATGATGGCCCTGAAAGATGGTCGTCAGATAGTTGATTTGACATGTGGGAAGCCCACAAGTCACACTTCTCACTAGTTCCAACATCTTGCATCCAGATATGTGCTGATTCTACAGCTTCTTTACTTGCGCCACGTATCCCATATAGTACTGGGCAGGGAGTTCTTGGTGCGATAATGCCCTTATCTGCAGTGGGATCTCTATTCATGAATGTGTCCGCGAATAATTCGGATAACTGCATCACTGAGTCCTTAGAAACTATTCTTTTTGTGCCTATAAGATGGGGTTTCCTCCAAGCGATTAGCTCCCACGAATGATTACTCGGAGGATTCCAAGAGATTGCCGAGCTAGCTCCAATTATCCCCCACTTGTCAGGGTGAGAAAAAACCGTTATTCCAGATGAATTTACTTCTTCCTCCCTATTTTCAAGTCCGACCTCCCCCCTGACAGCTTCCCAATACCAGTTCTCAGGTACCTTTCCAAAAGAAATCAAGAGAGCAGGGGATGGTGAGTTTTGATCTTGGGGGAACTCGGCAATATCATGTAGAAGTTTGTCAAACCAATCAGAGCAAGTTTGCATGAACTGTTCTTTTGATGCTACTGGCAACGATAGTCGAGACGAAAGTGCACCATTACCCCTAGTTCTCCTTGTGGCATAAGGCCAAAGTCGGATAAGCATCCTATCTAGTACATCTACTCCTTTGATTTTAGATAGTTTATGCAGTAGAGAGTTGAAAGAATGAGTGGTACAACCGGATTCTGGGTGATCGGTATCATCTAGGCCGACTCTGACCGTTATGAGTTCTTTACTCATTTCCCCTCACCAATATTTCTGAGATTACTTCTTTCAACCCCTCGTCTGGATCGCATTTGAATGACCTAACGCCAAATGATTTTGCAGCCTCCATATCCACATTTCTGTCACCCACCATTACAGATGTTGCCTCAGAGGGCCGGTGTTTCCATTCATCTCCAAATTTTATGTCGCCCGCAGATAGTAATGTTTGAGACTCTGCGGCATCAATAATCTGCCTACCTGCTTCTAGCATACCAGGATTGGGTTTTCTCGCCCACGAATTATGCCAAGGAGCGTAAGGGCTGTGAAGTGTCAAATCCAGAATCGCATCATGATCTTCTGAAATAATCTCTGAACGGACTCTATCGTGTATGTTAGCTAGATTTTCCCTACTCCAAATTCCTCTCCCAACAGGAGATTGGTTAGTAACAATACATATTCTAAATCCCTCCCTTCTTAAGTCTCCAATAGCCTTAGGGGCTCCGGCAAGAACCTCGACCTCATCGGGAGAATTGACATAATCTTCGAATCCCCTAATTATTACTCCATCCCTGTCCAGATATGCTATTTTTCCTTGCCATTCTCCTTCGAACGGGAGAGCTTCTAATTCTAGTGGAGAGTACAGACTTTCCCTATCCCTCATCGGCGGGAACATGTGATCACTGCTCGCGGTTTGATTTCACTGCCTCTTTGATGATATGGTTAATCACCAATTGGACATCCTCAATTCTTTCCATGGAAGTACTAGGGATAACTATGGATAAATCTACTAGATTTACGATTTCGCCCCCTCCCATTCCATTATAATTTCCAGTAATTGCCACGGTTTTGCATCCAATCTCATTAGCGAATTTAACCCCGTTAATTACATTCTCTGAGTTACCAGAACCAGAGTATGCGATTAGTAAATCGCCATTATCAGCAAATGTGGAAAGTTGGCCTACGAATACCTGGGAGTAGCCTTCATCGTTCGCCCATGCTGAGAAGGAAGAGGTATTATCGGAATGAGCTATAGTTTTCAGACCGAGTTCCTTTGACCAATCACCAGCACTGTGAGATGGAGTGGCTGCGCTTCCCCCGTTTCCTATGAGGTGAACGGTGGCCCCTTTATTACAGGCATCAATTACCATAGAATATAAATTCGAAATTTCTGTTGTCGGTAAGTTATCGAGCGTACTTTTGAGGTCTGCAAGGTAGCTGTTTGCAAACTCAGTGAAGTCGTCAGCCATGTGCTTACCCGGCTATCGGTTGGGGGCATCATATTTACGGGTTGATGGCTCGTTAACGTCATGGAAGACCCAATCGTCGTCTTGGTGGGTGGTCTCGCGGGTGCAATAGGAGTGCCCGAATTCTCTCTTTGGCTGTCATTTTGCTGGATTGGTGCACTATCTCTGGGATTCAGTTTTCATCGGGGAGATTCTCCCATAGCCGCGTACTCTGCGGCAGTTGGCTGGTCATTGCTTGGCCTCTTTTTCTACATGCAATCTGGACATTTCATAGAGATTGAAGATCCCTTACTAGTTCTAATGACCGCTGGAGCGCTTCCAGCTGGTATCGCTCTAGGGATTTGGGAGGTTAGGAACTGGGAGCTTCAGAACGATTCTCTAATTTGGCTCAGAGGAGCCGTGGCTTGGTCTGTGATTCCATATTATGCCGTATACAGCATACCTGTTCTGAATATGCAATTCGTTGAGATGACTGCACATAGTACGGAGTGGCTGCTAGAATTCTGTGGATTGGGGTCATTCGAGGTTGGAGAAATTATGGTGGATCTTCCTAGTGGAGTGGTCGCCGCTTCTCAATGGGAGGGAAGTGGATATTTTCTAACTGAGCCACTTGGAGACAAAGGATTTTTTGCTCCGTTCAATTATTCTGACGGAACTCCAGTTAGTGTTAGTTTCATACTGGCCTGCTCGGCTTTACAGTCGATGATTATCTTTGTAGGTGCGATCGTAGCCCTAAGGGGCGTTTCCTGGAAGCGTAAGGCGAGGGGATTACTAATCGCATTGCCCACGATACACGTACTCAATGTATTCAGAAATGCGGGAATTGTTTGGCTGAGTGATACTTACATTGGTTGGAGGCTGTTTCCTGGCTCCGACATTGATATGTTTGATTTCACACATAGTTATGCTGCAAAGGTGGCCAGTCTGTTCGCTATGTTCTTATTGGCCACAGCCCTTTTTGACCTGCTACCAGAGTTGCACCGCCACATATTGAGGATCTCTAGACCGGTCACTAAGATTTTCATGAGGCCTAAAGCCGAGTCATCTTGACCTTAACTTCTCATAGAGCTCGCCCGTTAATGGCATTTGATGTTCCCATGCGAATTCTTTCATGACCCTGAGAGCCTCCTTCTCTAGATCCGAGTCCCCCACGAAGTCTGTAACGTCTATTGTCGAGTTTCTTGTATTGGCCTTGAAAGCTGCAATGGGCTCTTCCTTGTGAAATACTAAGTAAGCCGAACCGAATCCGAATCTCTCCCTGAGAATTGATCCAAAATAGTGAATCAATGGGTCCGATGGCGGAATGACCAGGTCCCTAGTTTTTGGAATCTCTTTTGAGTCTAAAATTTCCTTCCTCCCCCAGCTGATATCATGCTGATCGTCAACTAGGAATCCTTTGATGAGAGTTCCGTCCTCTTCGAATTCATGAAGTACATCGCTAATCTCCTCAGGAGAGAAGGGGGTTCCTGCTAGTCTCTCTAGTTGCTTCATCGAAATAACAGGGTACTCCTCAACCAGTTCTCTTAGATACTTCCTTTTTATTGACCATAGGTCGGAACTCTGTAGTGACTCTACGGTCTTGAAGCCCCCTCTGTAGTCTTGGACCAGGTGCCCACTTCTCACTAGTGGAGAGATAAGCTTCCTAAATTCGGCCCTACGCATGGCTATCCTCTCCATGAAAACCGAGGGATCGTTATGATTCCTGAAGAATTCTAAGACGCCTAAATCATCATCAATAGGGGGTGCGTTTCTAATTGCTAGTAATCTCTGGAAGTGAGGAAGCCTTGCCCAAACTTGATGACCCCTAAGATTAGTACCTTGGTGGAGTTGCTCGGTTGCGGCCATTGATTGTAGATCAACTCTGAACATTTCACAACGTCCCCTGAGTGCGAAATCGTCTCTCAGTTCATCGATTTCCTTCAGAGCATAGGTTTCATTTTCCCACCTACTTATCTGATGGATATTGTGCGTATGGAAAAGAAGCCTGTTAACTTCATTTCTTGGTCTAGGTTCCACGATTCCCCCACGTATGTATCTCTCTCCATCCCCCATGGAGACGAATCCAAGCTCAGAAAGTATACCCTGGATATTATCATCGCAGTCATGTACTGGGACTCCATTGAAAGAGTGCATTACAGAGACATCAACTAACCTATCACGATAGTTCTCCAGGAGCTCATTGAATGTGTCCTTGAATTCGTCTAGGTAAGAATGTGGTATATTCACGTCCTTAATCTCAAGATAGTCGTTAACCACGAACATCAATATCCTGCCTATCGGGTCCACGCCTTTGAAAACCGGATGGTACCAACCTTGCTTCAGTATCATCCTAACCTCTTGGATGAAGCGACTGCAGAACGGGTCTGACTGCGCTAAAATTCTCATCTTTCTATCTTCAGCTAATGGCGAGATTAGCTTCTCAGCATCCTCATGAGACGAGTAATAGTCTGTGGGGTCGGGCTGTAATGCGACGACTCTACAAATCGTGCCCTCATTCTCTAATTCCCTAAGGACTTCAGCGAGTTCTTCAACTGGCCTACTGACGAAAAACCTCAGCGTATGCAACCTTACTGGCCCTATCTTTGCTATTAATTGAGCTAGTGCTTCGGGAAAGTCCAGTGGATCAACAACACCATGAATTCTCCTAAATAGTGCTATTGATCTCTTTCTATTAGGGACATCTAGATATTGCTTGGCAACAACCAGTTGACGCTCTAGGTTAGATATGGCCCTCTTGATACTTTTCTGAATGTGTTGATTTTCCTTACCTCGAGGATACTCAGAAAGAAGTTCTGTTCTTGTGATGCCGTCTTCAGGTATCTTCTCGAGTATTTCTTCTTCTAAAGATCCCAGCCAAGGTTCCGAACGAAGTCCCAGAAGCATGGGTATCTGATCGAGAGTTGTGTATCCTACCCTGTTGTGCAATAGTCTTCCGTTGTAAACGTCAGAGTCGTGTTTGAAGTCTTTCCAGTCTCTGAATCTGAAGTTCTTGACCCTATGAAGTAGCTCGTCCCTTCTCTGAATCAAAGCTAGTGATTTTATCGCTTCAGAAGGTTCAGAAAACTCCGTGAAGGATTTCTGTAGGAGAAGTGTCTGAAGAGTGCGATAATCCACTACCTCTACGCTACCTCCAGTAATTCGATATTCGTCTACTCTGAGAATAAACTCCCCTTCATCTGTTTGAGTGAAGAAGCCAATTGATACCAAGTTCCTCATCTCTAGCTCTTGTAGGACTGATTCTACCTGTCCCACAGGGAAAGGTAGCCTATCACTGAGTTGATCAAGGGTCTGGGGGCCTTCGGAACCAAGCATGTCAAGTAGCTTCAGTCTGAGGCAGTCTAGAGGGTCGGAAAGACTCGAAGATGCCCATTTAGAAGGAGTGGTGCCAGAGAATTCTTCGGCTATCTCATAGGTTAGTCCACCAGTGTAAAGAGCTCGTAAGTCCTCCATCTCGGATGCTCCTGCAACAGCAAGACAGCCAAGAGTACCATGGCCTCCTGCCATTCTAATGGAGAACCATTTATCGTCGATTTGCTCGTGATTTGTATTTCTCACCTTGGTAATTAATCCTCTCTCCGCTAGTTCATATACCCATTCTCGAATCACGGGGATTTCGATTCCACTGAGCTTCGAATTGTAAAGTGGATTGGTGAGACCTCGCTCTAGCCCCCCTCCCATATCCATTAGTCTCAGAAGGTCAATAGCATTCTTAGGAGTGACTACCTTTGACTGATAGTACTCAGAAATCATCTCCTTATCCAGATCGGTAGCTAGAGATCTAGCACCCAGAAGACGCCTTAGGATCTCCGGGTCTACATCCTTGATCAGGTAAGCTCTAGTCCTTAGGCTCAGAAGATCCTCAAATGCGGACATGAATAGCGTCATTCCGAGAGGGGAGGGCATTTTCACGCGCCTATGTACAATTCTGACATCCTCGCTATCCATCCTGGAGATGAAGTTACGTAATTGTTCCATATCTAGATCGCCATTTAGGATTTCACTCATCGCTTCTCTAATTATGACCGAGCCGTCCATCTGACGATGTTTTGTCATAATCGCTTCTGCCTTCTGCTGGAATTGCTTCGGACTAACTTCCTCGGCACCGATTCTTCTAGGATTCAGCATACTCCTGGAGGATACTTCCCTGAACCTCTTTGAGAACAGTTGGGAATCCATCATATATCTCTGGAGTATTTCCTCGCTAGTGTCATTCCTAAATACCTCCGGAATCTTAGAAATTTCAACCTCATGACTCAATTTTGCCATAAATCCATTCTCGTCAAATGAAAGCTCGTGGATGATTATATTTTCTTTGGAGGCGATTCCAGCGAAGAGGTAGCCCAGAGCGAGGTTGAATGCCCTTCCCCTGCAGGTAGTCACAACATAAGTTGGCAGGGGGGAGTCCACCTGCTCGATGAGTATCCTGTCATTGGAAGGGACTTGGAACGTTGTAGCGACATGCTCGTCAAGGAACTGTTTCAGCGCTAATGCTACAGGCCTATTGAGCTGTAATGCTTCTGTCAGGATTGGCTCATAATCAGTTGCCATTCTTGCCCCTACGGAAATCTGACTCAATAATCTGAGAACGGCCTGAGTTAATTCATGTGTACGACTGTTAGCCTCGCCTGTCCAAGAGGGTATTGTTGGCCTGTATCCGGTTGCAGGAGTGACATTTACCCTGGTGCCTCTGATACTAGCTACTCTATATGTAGATCCACCCAACAGGAATACGTCCCCATTCCTGAGACTTGAAACGAAAGAGGATGAAAGCTGCCCCACCAAAGTTCCGTCTCCGGTGAAAACCAAGTAGCTGTTATCGGGTGCAATAGTTCCTATGTTGGTGTAGTAGATCATTTGCGCAAATCCACGCTTTCCGAATCTGTTATCCTCCCAGTCAAGCCAGACTCTTCTTTCCTCATCAAGCATGTCTAGAACTTCGATGTAATCATCGTAAGGAAGTGACTTGTATGGCCATGATGAT
>MDTB01155484.1_pt1 | contig 11554 bp, 12 predicted proteins | sample 811161 | NCBI WGS metagenome assembly MDTB01 (sample SAMN05326650, study PRJNA326480) | marine metagenome | isolation source: seawater | place: Mediterranean Sea | collected 2009
AAGTATTATGACCAAATAATAAAAAAAAATCCTCTTAGCACCAATAATGAAACTTAATTGAAAGAGCCCTTGCGAAATCTTAAAATTCAAACACCAACTTAATTTAGAAAAGATCATTTACCTCACAAAAAAAAAATTTACTTCCCAACTACAAAAAATTATTTAATATCTTTTTAAAAAACCAAATTAATTTCAACCGATATACTAATAGAGAAATGATCACTAGAGAGTAGACTACTGGTTGTATAGGCCAAGACTTTACTGACAAAATATAATGGGCTATTGCGGCCAAAGCAGCGAAATAAACCAATCGATGCAATGCTTTCCAGTATTTGGGACCCAATCTTTTTATTGAATAGAAATTCGATGTAATTGCTAGAGGAATAAGAAGAAAAAAAGCGATCCCTCCAAAAATTATATAGGGCCTTTTGGTAATATCTTTTATTATTTCTTCCCACAGTAATTGACGATCCAAGATTATATAAGTTGATACATGCAAAACTGCGTAACCAAAAGCTATTAAGCCAAGAGCTCTTCTAAACTTTACTAGGTTAATCTTAATAATGTCATTAATTGGCCTTATGGATAGAACTGCTATAAGAAAATTTAAAGCCCATTGCCCCAACGAGTGCTCCAGAACTATCAAGGGATCCGGACCTAATTTATTTAACAAAGCTTTATGGAAGTAATAGCCTGCGGGAACGAATCCAAAAAAATAAATCAGCCAGACATTTGTGGAATTCAATAGCTGATTTATAGTATTTCTAAATTTCATTTTTCCCAGCTAATAATATTTTTTTAGGTCCATTCCTTTATATAGATGCGACACTTCATCCGCATAACCATTGAATAATAGTGTTTTTTTACGTTTTGCAAAGATACCCTGTCCTATAACTCTTTCTGTTGCCTGAGACCATCTTGGATGATCAACCTCTGGGTTCACATTCGAATAAAAGCCATATTCCCTGGGATTTTGCTTGCTCCAAGAAGTTTCCGGCTGAGTTTTCATTATCCGAATCTTCACTATAGATTTTATAGATTTAAATCCATATTTCCATGGAACCACCAATCTCAGAGGAGCGCCATTCTGGTTTGGGAGGAAATCGCCATATAGTCCTATTGTAAGGATTGCAAGTGGGTGCATTGCTTCTTCTATGGTGAGTCCCTCACGATATGGCCAATCCAGGACGTTGTATCTTTGGCCTATCATTTCTTCCGGTCTCAGCAAAGTTTCAAAGTAAACATACTTTGCATCATTTTCTAGTTCCAGCCTCTCCAAAAAATTCCGTAAGGGGAATCCTATCCAAGGAATAATCATGGACCAGCCCTCGACACATCGAAGCGGATAAATCCTCTCCTCCAATTCTTTAGTTTCAATAATGTCATTAAGGTAGTAACGTCCAGGCTTTTTAATTAAGCCGTCTACATTTACTGTCCACGGTTTCGTTGTAAGCTTGCTTGCATATTTTAATGGATCAGTCTTAGCTGTTCCAAATTCATAAAAGTTGTTGTAAGAAGTAATGTCGTCATAAGAATTAGGTTTTAACTTACTAGAGTATTCACTCTTATCGGCCCTTATCTTTGTCAGGGCTTTGTTTCCTGAAAAAGCTAAAAGCGAGGAAGAAACTGCACCTAGTAAAGCATTTCGGCGATTCAAAAATATATTCTTAGGAGTTACTTGAGAAAACTTATATCTTTGCTTTATTTTTCTTATTTTTTTCATTTTAATATCACTCTTGCAAGAAGTGACTCCAAGAACTTTTTCAATTGTTTACAATTTATCATTTAAGCCTTTACATACGTATATAAATTATTAGTTAGTTTATCTGCAAGTAGCAAATGTGGTACAGCATGTTAATTTATAAAACTGCCAGTGAGATTGTAAGTCTCTTAAGAAGAGGTGATATCTCTCAAGAAGAAATCATTAAAGCCTCTATTTGTAGAATTGACGAAGTAGACAAAAAAATCAATGCTCTGCCAGTAAAATTTTTTGAAACTGCCTTAGAAAAATTAAAAACTTTTAATCGCAAGAGTCAGCTAGATAATCCTAAAAGCCTACTGGGAATTCCAATTGCCGTGAAAGATTACAATGACGTGAAGAATGTTCCAACAACTTTCGGTTCAAACCTGTTTAAGAAAAACATTCCTGTAAATTCTGATACCACAGTATCCAGACTCGAAGCCAATGGAGCGATTCCTTTGGCAAAGTCAAATGTTCCCGAATGGGCAGGAGGACACACTTATAACCCAGTTTATGGATTAACTAGAAATCCTTGGTCACTAGATAAAAGTGCAGGAGGATCTTCTGGAGGCTCAGCAGCTGCCGTTGCTACAGGACAGGTATGGCTGGCTACTGGAAATGATCTTGGCGGAAGCTTAAGAACACCCGCTGCATTTAACGGTGTTGTTGGACTCAGACCCAGTCCTGGAGTTATACCGAGAGGCAAAAGTTACCCTTCTTACGATACACTTTGGGTTGAAGGCCCAATAGCCCGAAATGTAGAAGACGTATCTTTGATGTTAGACGCGAGTTCTGGTTACGATATCAGCGATCCATTATCTTTTAATCACCCATGCCAGTCCTTTTTTTCTGCCATAAAAAAGGAGTTTAAACCACATAGAATAGCTTTTAGTGATGATCTTAAAGTGGTTCCGATAGAGCCAGAAATTAAAATTATATGTCAAAATGCTATCAAAAAAATTTCTGGCGTGGGAATCGAAATTACCGAAGATATACCAGATTTTACTGGAGTAAAGGAAGCCTTTCATACACTCAGAGCTACATTAATGGCAACAATGATGGGAGATTTGATCGTAGCTCACAAGAATGAAATTCCTGAGCATATAGTCACAAATGTTCAGCAAGGTTTTAAGGTTACTACGGAGGAAGTTATTGCTGCCGAAAAAGTACGTTGGCATCTTTATCAAAAAATGAACTCTTTTTTTCTACACCACGATTTTTTACTTTGTCCTGCCACATCCGTAACACCTTTCCCGTGTGAAAAGCCTTTTGTTGAAGAAATAAACGGGATACCTTGCAAAACTTACTTTGATTGGTTTGCTATTACTTTCGTTTTAACAATGACTTCATGCCCTGTACTTACTCTACCATGTGGTTTAACAGAATCAAACTTGCCAGTTGGTATACAAATAGTTGGGAAGCCTCGACAGGAAGAAAAGTTACTTATTTTTGGCAAATTTCTAGAAGAGACATTCAACCTCAAAAATTCTATACCAATTGATCCCAGAGATATATAAATGCAAAGGAATAAAAGAAAAATTAAAGACTCAGCTGTGAGAGTTTTACGTCTTGAGGCAGAAGCAATAAGTCAAATGGCAGAGGATTTGCCTAGAGACTTTGAGAAAGTTGTTAAATTAGTAATAAACTTATCTGGACACTTGGTTATTTCTGGCATCGGGAAATCTGGTCACATTGGGAGAAAAATAGCCGCAACCCTTGCAAGTACTGGAACTCCTTCTTATTTCGTACATTCGACGGAGGCAAGCCATGGAGATCTCGGCTCATTAACTATAAAGGATGCATGTCTTTTGATTTCCAATTCGGGAGAAACCCAAGAATTAAAGAATTTAATTGAACACGTAAAACGCTTTGCAATACCATTAATAGCAATTTCCTCCAAAACCAACAGTAGTCTTATGAAGGCAGCCGACTTCAAACTTAATCTCCCTAAAGCTCAAGAAGCCTGCTCAATCGGATTGGCTCCAACCACATCTACAACTCTTACGTTAGCATTAGGAGATGCCTTGGCAGTAGCATTAATGGAAGAAAGGCGCTTTAGCCCTGAGGCCTTTAAAATCTTTCACCCTGGTGGAAAACTTGGAAAACATTTGATTAAGGTAAACCAACTTATGCACACTGACAAAAAAATACCTATCGTCGATGCTAGTGCCAGTATGGGTAAAGCGCTTTTGGAAATGACATCAAAAGGTTTTGGTATAGTGGCCGTCTTAAAAAAGAAGCTCCTATATGGAGTCATAACAGATGGTGATTTAAGAAGGCATATGGCTTACTTGATGAAAAAAAAAGCTGGCGAGATTGCCAGCACGAGCCCTGTATCAATTAAAGCAGACACTTTAGCGTATGAAGCTTTATCAATTATGAACTTAAAGAAGATAAGCGCTTTATTGGTTGTCAACAACAAGAATCAACCGATTGGCATACTACATATTCACGACTGCGTTAGAGCGGGTATATCATGAAAATTGCTATCATAATACCAGCAAGATTTAGCTCAAAAAGATTTCCAGGCAAGCCCTTAGTAAATTTACGGTTGCCCAAAGGCGAAAAGAAAAGCCTAATTCAACTTTCATGGGAAGTGGCTTCTAAGGTAAATGGTGTAGAAGATGTCTTCGTGGCAACTGATGATATTAGAATAAAAGCTGAAGCAGAAAACTTCAAAGCTAAAGTGATCATGACCAGGCCTGAATGCAGGAATGGGACTGAAAGATGTGCTGAGGCCGTTAAAAAAGAATCTTTGGACCATGATATATTTATAAATTTTCAAGGCGATGCACCACTCACACCCGTTGGTTTCGTCGAAAATTTGATTAAGGCAATCTCATTAGATTCTTACGCAGAGGTTGTGACCCCTGTTTTAAATTTTGATTACATTACTTATAAAAGCTTTATGGACGATAAAAAAAATAACAGGATAGGAGGTACAACTGCTGTTTTCGACTCTCTAGGAAATGCTCTTTATTTCTCAAAAGCAATTATACCGTTTTTTATAAGAGAAAATGTCAAGCCAACTTTCAAATTTCCTCTTTATCATCATGTAGGTTTATATGCTTTTAAAAGAAACGCATTGTTGAAGTATGTAAATTGGAAGGAGGGCAATCTTGAAAAAATAGAAGGCTTGGAACAACTAAGATTTCTGGAAAATGGACAACCAATTAAATGTATAGTCCAAAAATGCAGAAATAAAAATTTTTGGGAATTAAACAATCCCGAGGATATAATTATAATAGAGAAAATATTGGCTAAAAATACATGAAGAAAAAAATTATAGAAATTGGAAATTTAAAAATAGGTGGACACCATCCCCTGGTACTAATATCAGGTCCATGCCAATTAGAAAGTTTGCAACATTCCAGGATGGTTGTGGAGAAATTATGCGATATATGTTCCAACTCTAAGTTAGGTTTCATTTTCAAGGCAAGTTTTGATAAAGCGAACCGCTCCTCTATTAATGGTAAGCGCGGTCCTGGAATCGATGAGGGCCTGACGATACTTGACAAGATTAAGACTGAATTTAATTGCCCCACATTAACAGATGTACACGATCCAAAACAATGTTCGCCAGTTAGTGAAGTTGTGGATGTTTTACAGATTCCTGCTTTCTTATGCAGACAGACTGACTTATTAATTGCATCAGGAAATACCGGCCGAACTATAAATGTAAAAAAGGGTCAATTTTTAGCACCCTGGGATATGGAAAATGTTATTAAAAAGATACAGAGTACGGGTAATGAAAATATTTTACTATGTGAAAGAGGAACCACTTTTGGCTATAATTCCCTTGTGGTAGACTTTCGCAGTTTAGCTATTATGGCTGCAACAGGCTATCCTGTTGTATACGATGCCACTCACTCAGTTCAAGAACCCAGTAAGAATATTGACTCATCTGGTGGGCAAAGGGAGTTTGTCGAGCCTCTTTCAAAAGCCGCCTGCGCATTGGGTATATCTGCAATCTTTCTTGAAACTCATCAAGACCCAGCCAATGCTCCGAGCGATGGGCCAACCATGGTGCCTCTTTCTGAGATGCAAAACCTCATATCGCGCTTAAAGAAAATTGATGCTCTAAATAAATCTTAGTCACTAAATAAGCAGTTAAGTTTAAATAAAAAATGATGGTGTTTTCATGAAATAATAGAAAAGTTATGTTTGTAATTTGATATTCTTTGTTGCTTAAAGTTATGATTGGTTTCTAAAATAAAATAAGTTAAAGTGCGAAAAAATGAGTGTTAATTGTTGTTGTCGTTAGCGTTTTTTTCAAGAAAAAGATTAATGGCTAAGAAGCGTGGGTCTTGCTAAAGTGTTATTAAACCTTCTGCCATATTTCCTTCAGAAACGAACAGAGGAGAAAAATGTTTTTTTCAGAAATACAATCAATTAATTTTGACAGTGCAGAAAAACCTTCACCGATCAGTAAAAAAGTAAGAAATAGCTGTCTTTCAAGTGGCAAACTAATTTTGAAATGTGAGCCAAAGAAAAAAAAAACCTGGTTTTGAAGAGAGCCTTTGGAAAATTCACTATGGTTGGTCAATGTCACCTTTTGGCAACGTTCTGATTTTCAAAAAAGAGGGCTCAATTGTTGGGTTAGCCTTCAGTGATTACACGGAGAATCCTAAAACTGAACGAGATATGAAAAATCGTTGGCCATTAGCTAATTTTTGTTCAAATAATTCAATGGCTGAAAAGTTATCAAAGAAAATATTTGAAACAACAGATAATATCCGTATCATGTTAATTGGGTCAGACTTTGAATTGAAAGTCTGGAAAGCTTTAGCCCAAATTCCTTTTTCAAACATCACGTCATATTCTGCTGTAGCTATTACAATCGGTAATGCTAGAGCCGTTAGAGCAGTAGCAAAAGCAATTGGGAAGAACCCCGTTGCATGGTTAATTCCTTGTCACAGAGTAATTCAAAAAACTGGGGGATTGGGAGGTTATCATTGGGGTATTTCTTTTAAAAAAAATATGATCATTCATGAAAGCCACAAACCATAATTGATCTATTCTTTATCGCCCTGCCGAAATCTTATTTATTGAAGATGATCTATCCTTCTCAATTTCTCTGATAGCAATAAAAACACCTGAAGAAATGATTAGCACTATTCCAAAGAATGCATAGCTATCAGGCAACTCACCCCAAAGTGTAAAGCCCCAGAAAACTGCCAAAACTAATGTACAATACTCAAAAGGAGCGACAACACTAGCAGAACTTAACCTATAAGCTTGAGAAATAAAATAACCACCTAATGCACTACCAAAACCCGCAGCAAACATAATATAAATCATCTCTTTGTCAGGTATTTTCCAAGGTCTGAATATAAATTCCCATGCGAGGTTTTCACTCCCCGAGAACTGACCTTTACCAAAAGCAATTCCCATGCTGCTGCTTACTAATATAAAAGTGACATGCACATAAAAAGCCATAGTAATCGCCTTTTCAGACAGCCCCATTTTTCTTGCTAAGACGTTATTAACAGCATAAGCAAGCGCAGCTGCAAGTGGTAAAAAGACCATCCACTCAAACTTAATTGTTCCTGGTTTAATTATCAGCAACACTCCAATTAGTCCTATAAAGAGTGCTAACCATCGTCTATAACCAACATTTTCCAGTAAGAATATTGCAGACATAAATGTTATCATCAAAGGTGCTACGAAAAAAATTGCTGTGCTTTCTGCAAGAGGAATAACCGCTAACCCAGAAAAAAATGTCAGGTTAGCTATTACCAAGCAAAATCCTCTCAAAATGTGCAATGATGGCCTGCGTGTTCTTAAAGATGACCAACCACCATCAAAAGGTAGAATAATAGATAATGTAAAAATCAACGCTATTATCGATCTAAAAAACACAACTTCGTGTAAGGGCATCAATAAAGTAAAGTATTTTACTGAAATATCCGTAACCGAGAAGAAAAAGCCAGCCAACAAAACATACAATATGCTTAAGCGGGTATGATCCATTTTAATAAAAGCTTTCCTTAATCCTGAGGGATATTGACTCTTAAATCAATTAATTAAAAATTTAGTGCTTGTTTCCGACTTTTTTGTCGTAAATAGTGCAGTTTTTAATTAATTCTTATACCATACCACCAGATCTCAGTATCATAAATGCAAGAAAAAACATGGTTATACCAATTATACCGTCTAAAATTTTCCAAGATATCGAATGTGCCATAATAGGTGCCAAAAACCTGGCACCATAAGCTAGACAAAAGAAAAAGACGAAACTTGCCGTAGACGCCCCAAACGCGTAATAGAATTTTTGCAATACCGAATTATATTGAATAGATACAGCACCTATCAAGACTACTGTGTCTAAATAAACGTGAGGGTTAGTATACGTTAAAACCGCTGCGATTATAAGGGTGGAAGTTAAACTTCCCGCCTTTTTAAGATCATAGATAAGTTCTTGTTCTCTTTTCAGAGCACTTATCAACCTCAAGAAACCATATAAAAACAACCAGAGTGCCGCAAAAAGGAAGAGTATTGTCTCTAAACGTTTTATTTGCTCATTTATCAATAAAGATACACCACTTACCCCTACACAAATAAGAATCGCATCACTAAAGGAACAAAAAAAAGCAACAAAAAAGACATGTTCCTTTAATAGACCTTGTCTTAAGATAAAAATGTTTTGGGCTCCTATCGCCAAAATCAAAGAAGAACCAAGAACGAAGCCATTGAGGAAAGGTTGGATCATGTTTTTTCTGTTCAAAAAAATTGATATGTCAATTTATAAAATTTTTCCCTTTGCCAAAAAAAACTCATTTTTATAATTTGGCTTGCCATACATTAAGTTACGTCCATTGACGTCAACAACCGTCCCTCCACTGGACTGCAAAACGGCATGACCAGCAGCAGTATCCCACTCCATTGTAGTTCCAAATCTTGGATAGATATCAGCCTCGCCGCAAGCCACCAAACAAAATTTTAGTGAAGAGCCAATGGAAATAAAATTATTTATCTGGTTCTGCCTCAACCAATTTTCTGTTTCAAAATTAAAATTGGAAAGGCTCGCCACCGCTACAGCCCCAGAAAGTGGGATATTCCTTACCTTTATCGGTTTTCCATTTTCAAAGGAACCAAAAAACTTAGAACCATGAAAAAGTCTATCTAAGGCTGGGGCATAGACAATACCTAGAGTAGGACTGCCTCCCTCTATCAAAGCGATATTTACAGTAAAGCTACCCTTGCCATCTGATTTGATAAATTCTTTTGTTCCATCAAGAGGATCGACCAAGAAATATTTTTTTGAAGGTTTTATTAGGTGGCTTAAATTATTTTCTTCAGAAACAATTGGTATTTTTGGAGCAAGTGATCGTAATTCTTCGATGATTATTTTCTCAGCTTCCTTATCAGCTTCGGTGACTGGTGAACCATCTTCTTTATCTTTAATTTTCATATTATTATTATAAAACCCCATAATTCTTTCTCCAGCTCTTCGAACGACTGGTATCAACTTTTTCAGGTATTCTCTATGAGTACTTCGGGTCATAATTAAAGCCTTGATGATAATTTAGGGCGACTAATTATTCGTTTTAAATGTCGCCTTCAATGGCCTGTAAAAAATTCACTTTTAACTTCCAATATTTAAATGTATACAAACCTTGTTTATTACTAAAAATTCAATGTTTGATGATAGATATAATTAATAAAACAATAAATGAAGTTTTTTATGAGGCGACAACTTTGTGGGGAAACTTACCCTTTATTGTTTCCAAACAAATTTCAGATAACAAATTAAAAACAATAAGTTATAATGAAGCTTTTGAAAAGTCAACTGAGTATTCTGAACTGATTTTAATGGCTGGGTATGGAAAAAACCAAAGGTTTGCGCTTCTTCTAGGCAACAGTATTGAACATTTCCTAGTTAAACTAGCACTCAACAGGATTGGTATTTCCTGCGTGCCTTTGAATCCAGACTCAAGTGAGCACGAAATCTCATTCATTTTAGATGACAGTGCCGCGACTTTAGTCATTACATGTAAAAAATGGTTAAAGTTAGTCGCAAAAAGCATTAAAATTAATCGGTCCACAGCTCGTGTTGTGCTTATTGAAGAAATTTTTGCAAACATTCCAAACAATACAGAAAGATGGACGTCGAACAGTAAAATAGAAACAGAAACAGAGGCTAGCCTTTTATACACCTCTGGGACTACAGGAAAACCAAAAGGCTGTATCCTAAGCAATGAATATGAATTAATGTGTGGTGACAGCTATCGAAATATCGGCCCTCCTGTGTCCTTAAAAATTAATGGGGATAAGATTTTCAATCCCCTGCCCAGCTACCATATTAACGCAGGGGTTTTGACTTTTTTTGGGGTTTTATTAACCGGTAACTGCTTAGTACTACCTGATCGTTTCAGCATCTCTAGCTTTTGGCACGATATTGAAAAAAACAATGCAACCATCTTTCACTATTTGGGAGTTATTATTGCGGTTATATTATCCCAAGAAAGTAAATCTTTTCAGATTCCAAAGTCGCTCAGACTTGGCCTAGGGGCGGGAGTAGAGCCCGCTCTTCATTCCAAATTTGAAAATCTATATAATATTCCCTTGATAGAATGCTGGGGTATGACTGAAATGTGCAGGATTATTGCCAATAATGATGAGCCTAGAATGATAAACACACGGGCTTTTGGCAGGCCAAGAAAAGGCTTAGAGGTATTAATCGTAGACCAATTCAAGAAAGAAGTGCCTCGCGGTAAGGCGGGTCAGATGGTCATTCGATACAATAAGAATAGACCACGGAGAGGTGCGTTTTCTGGATACTTAAATAATTCGAGAGCGACGGAAGAAGCCTGGGAAGATGGTTGGTTTCACACTGGTGATACCGTAATTCAAAACGAAGAAGATATGCTATTTTTTGTGGATCGCTCAAAAAATATTATTCGGAGATCAGGTGAGAACATTGCGGCAGCCGAGGTGGAAAACGTTCTTTTAGAGGATCAAAGAATAACTAAAGTTGCCTGCGTTAGTGTTTCCGATACAATTAGAGAAGAGGAGGTCTTGGCATGCATTGTACTCTCCGATCAAATCATAGCAAATTTCGAAACAGCAAAATCTATATTTCTAATGTCTCTTCAAAAACTAGCTTATTTTAAAACCCCCGGCTGGATTCTATTTCTAAGTGAATTACCTGTTACTGGAACACAAAAGGTTTTAAAACATAAATTATTCTTAGAAGAAGAAGATCCAACGAAAAATCCTGACGTCTTTGATCTCCGTTTTTTAAAAAAAAGGAGAAATGACTTCAATATAAAGTGAAATGAAGTATTTATAGAAGATTAACATGTGATTCTTAATTGACTCGAGGTATTTTTCTCATATTGCTCTTAAAATCCAGTATTGGACATAAATTTAATCAGTTTAAATGTGACTTAAATACAACTAAAACTTTCCTTAAGTTAACGACTTTGTAGAGTGTCCATATCTTTTAGGTGCGAAAGGAGCTCTTACATGTCTTTACCTTTTTCATTCACTGAATGGAGATATTTATATTCTTTTATAACTCCGTAAGAAATTTTCTCGACTTCAAGGGCTCACACATTAATCAAAATATAGTGGTTTCAAAAAATTTATACCAATTTGTCGTACCTAAACTGGGAAAAGTAAAGTTTAATTGCTCAAGACTTCCTCAAGGCAAAAAAATATAATTTTATTCGAACGGAAACAAAAATATTTGGAACCATCACTTATGGAAAGAAAATCTCCAAAGTAATACTCAGAAAATAAAAACAAGGGTTACTTTCAGCAAAAATTATCTAGGAACTAATTTTAGAAATGTTTTTGAAAAAAACT
>MDTB01177571.1_pt1 | contig 11554 bp, 13 predicted proteins | sample 811161 | NCBI WGS metagenome assembly MDTB01 (sample SAMN05326650, study PRJNA326480) | marine metagenome | isolation source: seawater | place: Mediterranean Sea | collected 2009
AAAACAAAAATTTTATTACTTGTTAGATATTTAATGTTACACATACTTTTTATATTTAGTAAAATTTTTAATAAAAAAAAATGTAAATTATATTTAATAAAAATATTTTTTGTAAAAAAAAAAATTTTTTCCAATTTAATTAAAAAAAATGAGTTCATAAATTATCTCAAAAAAATTTATCCACAGGATTTTCAAATCAATTATTTGTATGCAATTAACTTCTTTGAAAATTGTAATAAGAAATTTCCAATACTGTTAGATAAATCTTGGAAACTTAGACAAAAATGGCTTTATAAAAAAAAAATAAAAAAATATGACATGGGAAATGTTGCAAAATCTACTATAGTTGGAAGTTTAGGTAATCATTTTTATTTGGCAAATTGGTTACTAACTACCGAGTACAAATTAAACTCCTATAAAAAAACTGAAATTATTATTAACAAAAAAGATAAATTTTCAAACTCAGAGCTTTTTAATTATTTTAAACCAAAAATTAAATTAACTTATGATCACACTATAGGCAAAAAAGAAAAAGAGATAAAAGAACAATTAACAATTCCACTAGACTACGCAATACCACTGCAAGATAATCTTGTTCAAATTCATATAGCAACAAATATAATTAATAATAAAAAAAGAATTAAAAATATTAATAAACCCATTTTTACACTATCTAAAAAACATAAAAAAATTGGATATTCATATTTAAAAAAGATGGGATTAAATAAAAATGATTGGTTTGTTACATTACATGTAAGAGAAGGTTCATCAAAAAAGGATTATTACAAAGAGCGATTTAGGAATTCTGATATAAACAGCTATTTAAATGCAATAAAATTCATAACAGACAGAGGTGGGTATGTATTTAGAATGGGTGATAAGAATATGAGTAGTATGCCCAAATTAAAAAATGTTTTTAATTACGCTGCAAGTGCAGAAAAATCAGAAATACTTGATATATTTTTAGGTGCAAAATCTAAATTTTGTATTGCAACATCCTCGGGATACTATGTAATTCCATATATGTTTGGGGTCCCAATTCTTATGACAAACTCAATTTCTATTCTTGACTACTGGCTCTTAAGAGAAAATGATTATTTTTTACCAAGAAAAATTTTTTGTAAAAGAACAAACAAAAATTTAAAATTAAAACAGTCACTTAACTTACCATATTCTCTAATTACAGGTGATCTTGATTATTATCTAAAAAAATTAGAAATTAAAATAATTCCTAATTCAAGTGAAGAAATTGATGATGCCGTTAGAGAGATGTTTAATTCATTATTGAATAGAAATAAAATTAAAAATGATAAATTAAATTTTTTATTTAAGAAAACTATGAACAAAACTATGAAAAATTATTCAAATTTGAAACTTAATGCTCTAACTAAAATTCCAAAAAATTTTCTAAAGCATAATATCTGAGTTAAAATAAATTTTCAGATCATTAAAGTAATTTCTTATCCCAGCCTCAAGGTTCGTAAATTTATATAACTTTTTATTTTTAAAATTTTTATTTTTTAAAAAAATAAACTTACTAAATTTTTGATTTTTATTTTTTTTATTATAAATTTTTATTTTTTTTTTTAATAATTTAGATATATATTTAGCAATAAACATTATACTTAAAGATTTACCTGAAACTAAGTTAATAACACCAAAAATTTTTTGATTTATTAAATTAGACAAAATTAATGGAAAATCATCAACAAATAAAAAATCTCTCAAGTCTCTACCCGATGAACTAATAAAAATTTTTTTATCTTTAATAGCTGATTTTATAAATTTTCCAATTACACTATGATACATATCTCCATGTCCATAATATCCTGGCAATCTTAATATTAGCAATTTTTTTTCATCGACTTCTAAACGTAAATATTGTTCCGACACATACTTTGCTAGTCCATATAAGTTTCTTGGATTGATTGAAGTTTTTTCTGTAATTGGCAATATAGGTCTTTGACCATATACCTCTACCGAACTGATGTAGATAATTTTTTTTATTCTTCTTAAATTTAAATGTGTAGCAATATTTTTAATCATTATTAAATTTTTAGAGAAATTTTTTTTTGAATCTTTATCTTTAGTAATTGAAGAAAAAATTATCAAAATAAATTCTTTTTTTAAAGACTGAAATACTTTTTTTACTTGTTTTTGATTTAAGAGATTACAATCTTTTGATGAATAACATTTAACAAAATTTTTTTCTTTTAAGAAGTTTATTGTTTTTGAAGCAATTAAACTAGATGTTCCAAAAATTAAAAAATTTTTTTTCATTCCAATTAAAAATAAATAAACTCATAATCACCACTGTAATTAAATTCTTTGAAAAGCCAAATCCAAGCTTTTTTAGAAAAAAAAGCATTAGCAGTTAATGCCCAACATTGTAGATTAAATAATTCTTTTTCATTTCTATAGCTTTCAATCATAATATATTTTTTTTTTTGAAACTCTTTCTATTTCTTCCAATGATTTTTTTAAATCAAATATTTCTAAGTTATGTAAAGTTGCTAATGAAATTGTAAGATCAAATTCAAGGTCTTTATATGGAAATTTTTTTTGAGCTGGATGTACAATAAAATTTTTTTTTACATCTTTATGTGCATTCTTTATTGCATATTTAGAAATATCAAAACCATAAACATCTAAGGATGGCTCAATATCAAGCATTTCCTTTAGTAAAAAACCCTTACCGCATCCTGCATCTAAGACTTTAGATCCAGCACCTAAATTATAGTTTTTAATCAACTTTTTTGCCACTTTTTTCCATCTACCTGGAATATACTTGTAACCTCCATAACCATATCGTCTATTTCCATCCCAAAATTCCTTATCAAATTTTCTGGCTTTGATCATGCAATTTACTTTGTCATCATTCATTCTTCCCAAGCAATCTCTGCTAGTTGATTTATGCAACGAGCTTATAAAATTTTTTTCTTTCATATAATTAATCCTTAATATACTTAAACCAATCTTTAGTCTCGATACTTATATTTTTAGGTGTCCAAACTGGAGCTTTTTTCCAATAATCTATTTCAAATAATATTTTTTTTATTCCTTGTTTTATGTTTATTTTTGGTTTCCATTTTAGTATTTTTCTAATTTTTTTCATATCTGCAAAAGTACAGTCTGGTTCTCCTGGTCTTTTCGGAATATAGACCTTTTTTCCACCTAAAATTGAAACAATTTTATTTACAGAAATAGTTTTTCCACTTCCTACATTAAATATTTCATCTTTAACATTGGATTTCCATGTTTTTATAATTGCATCAACTACATCTGAAACATATGTAAAATCCCTAGTTTGATTACCATCTCCAACAACTGTGAATGGTTTATTAGCAAGTTTCTGTGCTAAAAAAACACCAAACATTGCTCCATAAGTTCCTGAAGTTCTTGATCTAGTTCCGTATACATTAAAAAATCTTAACGAAACTGCATTCAGATTATATAATTTTGACCAATGCATAACGAGCTCCTCTCCCATACTTTTGGTTAAGGCATAAGGATACTGAGGATCAATTTTTTCTTCTTCAGAAGTTGGATATTTTTTAGGAATTCCATAACATGATGAAGATGCTGAATAAATTATTTTTTTTACTTTATATTTTCTACAACATGTAAGTACGTTAAATGTACCTATAACATTTGATTCAAAATAAGCTTTTGGATTTTGTATACTTGGCACTATATCTGCTAAAGCAGCTAGATGAAAAACTACGTCTGCATTTTTTAATTTATTTTCCCAACTTCCCTTTTTTGAAATATCGGCCTTAAATAATTTTATTTTATTAGAAAATTTTTTTAAATTAGATTTTCTACCTGTGCTAAAATTATCTATAACAATGACTGAATGATTATTTTTTAATAACCTCTCAACTAAATGACTTCCAATAAATCCTGCACCTCCTGTAACTACACATTTCATAATTATAAATATTTTTTCTCTAAGTCTTTTACCCAATCACTACTATAACCGTAGGCTTTGTCATCTATAAATAAATCATAAGATGGTTTTCCCATAATTAATTTATGATACTGAATTTTCCAAAGTTTTAATTGTTTTTTGGTTAGTTTGAGCCCGAATTTAGATGCTTTTAATTTATTATCCTTAGAACGTCCCATATATCTTGCTGTAAAGATTTTGATGTAATGACCTTCTTTATATAAGTTATTAATCAATTTTATTGCTTTTTTTTTTGGTTTACTTGATTTGTAAAAATTTTTATTTGTATTGCAAATAACGTTATCTAAATCAAAACAAAATACTTTTTTTTTCATATTATTTTAAAACAGTTAGCATAAATTATAAAAAAAACTAAACGGAATTACCAAAATTTTTCCTCGAACTGAAAATTTATTATTAATTGACAATTTTTAAATTTTGAATTTCTTTATCTCATGTTAGTACATAGATCAAATTTTTCAGTAAATTTGTATTTTGATTGTATATTTTCATTAAAATCTACAACCAATGAATTATATTCCCCATTAGCATCCATAGAATTATATTTAAGGCCTAATAGATCATATAATTCTTTTGCTGAAGCATAATCTCCATTAAAATTAATGTTTAAATTTGTAAATATATTTCTTAGTGATTTATGAACTTTTTTTGAAATAGTCTGACATCCGTACTCCATCACAGTCTCATAATTTTTGAATTCTGGATATTCAGATATTATTTTTAGAGCATACCCAGCTTGAAAACCTAGTCCCATAAATTTATTTTATTTGGATGGCGCATCTAACGCTATTTAGGGCGAATGCTTTGTATTCAAATTCATCATCCCTAAAAACCTCTTTCAATGCTTTGTACTCTCCATGTTGCCATCCAACATAATTATATAGTTCATCAAAAAGTATAATGGCGTTTTTAACAAGATAAGGTTTTATTCTTTCCAAAGTAAATTTTGTTGGATTGTATGTATCCATATCTAGATGAACAAAATTTATTTTTGGATTATGTTTTTCTAAAAAATCTTCTAAAGTATCTTCTACCCAGCCAACAATTGGTTCAACATTTGAATTGAGTTTAGGCACTTTTTTATTTAGATCCACTGATCCCTTCATTTGATTTGTTCCCAACCAATCTTCTTTAAGGCCTTGAAAACCATCAAAAGCATATAGCTTTTTTACATATTTAGAAAAATAATTTGCACTTGTGCCTTGGTAAACTCCAAACTCTAAATTATAAAACTCATTATTTTTATCATTGGAAACAGCTGTCTTAATAGCATATTCTCTAACATCCCAAGTATCATCTAAAATTAAACTTTTTTTAAAATGTTCCTTAAAATTATCGAATGTTTCTTCAACTAAATTATCATTTATTTTTTTTTGTAAAGTTAATTTTGATTTATATTCTATGGGAATCATTAGGTAAATCACCCTACTAATTCTTCGTAATAAAGATTTTATTTTTTTTCTCATTTTTAAAATTTAATTTAAATTCAATTTTTTGTTAAATTATATCAGCACAATGTAGAACTACAACCTACTATTAAAAAGAAGAAATATATTGTAAAAGAAATAAGTCTCCTAAAGTATGTAATTATACATTCTTTAAAAAAAATTAAGTATTAAATTTGTTATATTTATAAATAAAACTATGAAAAAAAATAAATGTTTAATTATTGGAGGGGATGGTTTTATTGGTAGTTATTTTTTTAAAAATTTAAATAAAAACCAACTAAAAATTTATAAAACAAGTAGGAAAAAAAAGTTTAAAACTATTAGATCAACAAAAACAATATATTTTGATTTAAAAAATATTAAAAATTTATTATTTTTAAATCAATTTGATTCAATTTTATTTTGTGCAGGAATTGATGGAATTAAAAATTGTGAAAGAAATAAAAATCTTTCACAAGAAATAAATGTAAATTCAATTGCTAAAATTATTAATTATTTAAATAAAAATTTGATTCATTATATTTTTTTTTCTTCAACCCAAGTATTCAAAAAACCAAATTCCAAAAATTTTACAAATACAAAACTTAATCCACAAAATTTATATGGAACACAAAAAATGAAAATTGAAAAAAAAATAAATAAAAGATTTGGATTAATAATTAGACCAGCAAAAATTATTCAAAAAAATAATGAAAATTTTTTTAAAAGATATTTAAATAAAAAAAATAAAACTTTAGATATTAATTCAAATTATAAAGTTTTTTTTTCTGATATAAAAAAATTAACTATTGAAGTGAATAAATGCTTAATTCAAAAAAAAACAGGAATAATAAATTTTTCTTCAAGTAAAAAAGTTAGCATGTTGTATTTAGCGAAAAAATATTTAAAAAACTTTAATAAAAATAAAATTATATCAAATTCACTTTAAAAAAAATGAAAAAACAATGTAAGTGTAAAAAAGGGGAAATTATATTTAAAGGATATAGCAAACTTTTTAAAATATCTTCAGATGAAAGATTTAAAACAAAAGGAGGAGAGGTATTAGCTTGTAAAACTTGTGGGCTTATCCAAAAAAAAGTTGATGCGAATTTTAAAAAAAAAATAAATTTAATTTATAAAAATTACTCAGCATACCCTTTAACAAAGGGGAATGAAAATTTAATTACTTTAAATAATAAAAATTTCTTCAGAAGCGACATAGTTATAAATCATATAAATAAAAATGTTTTTAAATTAAATAATAAAAAAATTCTAGATTTGGGATGTGGTTCTGGATTCACATTAAAAAGAATTTCGCACTTATATCCTGAAAATAAATTATTTGCTCATGATTATGACAAAAAAGAAATTAAACAAATTAAACAAATTAAAAATTTTGAGAATTTTTATACAGGAAGTATTAATAAAATTAAAAATAAATTTGATCTGATCATTTTAATGCATGTTTTTGAGCACGTAGAACATCCTATTAATTTTTTAAATATTCTTAAAAAAAAATTAACACCTAATGGAATAATTTGTATACAATCTCCAAATATTAAAAAAAATTTTCTAGACATTTTAACCTTCGATCATATTTCCCATTTTAGTAAAACAAGTTTAAAAGTTTTGTTGTCAAAAACTTTATTTAATAAAAATAAATTTTTTAATCTTTTAAAAAAAGAAATAACTTGTGTTGTTTATAATCATGATAATAAAAAAAAGGTTAAAATTCATTTAGACAAAAATAAAATAAGTAATGAAATTAAAAATTTTCAAAAAAAAATAAATAAAATAAATGATTTTAAAAATCATATAAAAAAATTAAAAAAAAACAATTCTAAAAGTTTAATTTCTATTTTTGGAACGACCGTTCCATCTATATGGATAGCTAATGAGATTGGATTAAAAAAAATTCATAATTTTTTTGATGAAGATAAATTTAAAATTGACAAAACAATTTTACAAAAAAAAATTATTAATCCAAAATATGTAAAAAAAAATTCAATTTTAGTTTTTCCTTGCAAAAAAAATCTTGCTAAAGAAATTACAAAAAAATATGAAAACTTAGATGGAATTTTAAAAAGTTTTTAATAATGAAAAATAAATTTAATTATACTTAATACAAAATTGTTTAATTTTTTTAAATAATTTTTCACTATCTAATTCATATTGTTTTTGTAACCAATCTCTATTTCCACAATTAAGGATATATCTATCGTCTATTCCAAACCTTTTAAAAAATATATTTAAATTTTTATCTGCAATAATTTCTGCAACTATTGACCCGAGTCCTCCAGGTAAATTTTGCTCCTCTATAGTTACAATAGCTTTATATCTTTTAATATATTCTTCAATTTTTGATTTATTATTTTTAATAAAAAAAATGTTTAATAAATCAATTTTAAAACCAATATTGTTTAATTTATTAATAATTTTTTTAATTTTATGAACAATTACACCGGTAGTAATAATTAATAATCTTTTATTTTTTTTTTGAGGGGATCTGAGTAAATTATCTCCTGGTTTTGAAAAAATATTTTCGTAAAATCCCTTATCTAGCTTAATATAAACAGGAGAATTGGATTTATAAGCAACATCTACGGAGTATTTTGATGAAATGTTGTCATATGGATGTAATATTTTAATATTTGGTATTGATCTCATAATTGCAATATCTTCAATTGCTTGATGGGAAGGTCCATGAGTTGCGTAAGTTAAGGAAGACCCATTTCCAACTATTGTGACTGGCAAATTACTTAAGCATATATCTAATTTAATTTGCTCTAAACATCTTTGGGTAACAAAAGGTGTTATAGAAAAAATAAAAACTTTTTTTCCTTCAAGTGCCATTCCTGCAGCAATACTTGCCATTGCTTGCTCTGAAATTCCAATATTCATGTATTGATTTTTTAATTTTTTTTTAAATTCCGATAAAGCCCATGCACCATGATCTGCTGTGATAAAAAAAATATCCTTATCTCTTAGTGCAAGAGTTTTTAAACGATCAAAAAAAGCTGTCATTAAATCAATTTTCATAAAATTTTTACCCTAATTCTTTCTTGGCCATTAAGTACTCCTCATTGTTGGGAATTGAATGATGCCACTTAGTATCTCTTTCCATAAAACTTACTCCCTTACCTTTAATTGTATTTGCTATAATTATTGAAGGTTTTTTATTTTTTTTTGCTTTTTTTAGTGATTTTTCTAAATTAGAAAAATTATGACCATCAATTTCCTGAATATTAAAATTAAAACTAGATAATTTTTTTTTTAGATTATTTAAATCACCAATTTTTTTAGAATGATCCATTACAATTTGATTGTTATTGTCAATTATAATTACTAAATTTTTTAATTTATGATGACTTGCAAAAATAAAGGACTCCCAAGTTGATCCTTCAAAAATTTCTCCATCACTTATTAGAACAAATATTTTGAATTTTTTTTTATTCATAAGTGCGGCATAAGCAATACCACAGGCTATTGGTAAGCCATGGCCTAACGAGCCTGTTTCGATCTCAACTCCAGGAACTAAATGACTGGGATGACTTCCAAGCCTTGAATTATTTGAACAATAAGTGCCTAGCTCTTTAAAGCTTATAAATCTTAAATGAGCAAATAAAGAGTAAAGAGCTGCAGTAGCATGGCCTTTGCTCAAAATAAATCTATCTCTATTTTTCATTTTAGGCTTTTGAGAATTAAAAAAAATAATCTTTTTAAAAAAAAGTGTAACTAAAATATCTATACAAGAAAAACTTCCTCCAATATGGCCTGTCTTAGCTTTAAATATTGTCTCAAGAATAGTTAATCTTATTTTTTTTGAGAGCTTTTTTAAATTATGCATATTTAATAAAGAGATTTAAATATAAATTATATATATTACCAGTAAAATTTCTAATATTTATTTTATTGTTAATTTGTTTACCTTTAAATTTTTTTTACATACTTTAAAAATAAATTTTCCTACTTGATTAGCTGTTAAAAATTTAGCATTTTTCATATAGTCTCTTTGAAATTTTTTTACTAATTCTGGATTTTCTTTTTTAAGTTTAAACCAGTGTTTATGTTCAAGCATAATTGGCCCAGGTAGAACAGCAACAAAATTTATATTTTTATGCTTTAATTCATTTGAAGCAGTCTTCACATACATATTTAAAAAGGCTTTTGAACAAGTATAAGGAGCTGCGTTACCAAATTTTTTAAAATCAGGTCCTCCATCAATAGATGAGTAAGAGGAAACATGTATCAATTTCCCTTTAATTTTATTTTTTATCATATTGGGTACTAATATATTATTTAATTCAATAGCGTGAATTGCATTAAAAAAAAGAGATTTTTCCCATAATTTTTTTTTTGATAAAACACTTTTAATACCTAGGCCCCCTCCTATACAGTGAATTACAAAATCAAAATTTTTTTTTTTTAATTTTTTTTTTAGATTTGAGAAGTCATCTTTTTTAAGGATGTTGCATTTAATAAAAGTAATTTTTTTTTTTAATTTAAGATCATAAAAACCTCTTGCAACAACAGTAATATTTAAACTTTTTTTTACCAGTATTTCTACTAAAGATTTTCCTAAGCCTCTGCTTGCACCTGTGACCAATATTCTTGATTCCTTATTAATCATTTAAGTTTAGATAATTATTTAAATAGTTTTTATTTAAAGTCTTTATAGGAACACGGGAAACAATTCAATATCCAATTAAAATAAGCATAATCAAGTTTAAAATTATGAAAAAATTTACAATTAATTTTTAATTTTTTAAATTACTAGAGTTTATCAATAATATTTTTAAAATAAATTATTTTATCGTTTCTTGAATAAATATTCCAAGGACCACAAATTAAATTAGTATTTAAAGCTTTTCTTTTTAATTCATTGAAAATTTTTTCATCTCTTTTAGTTACAATATTAAATCTTACAGATAAATTTTTAAATATTTTTTCATCTGTTAACTGATAATTGAAATTTATATTTTTTAATAAAGTATTTATTTTTTCCTTAATATTAATTTCATTTCGATCATAAATAGACTCTACAGAAATTTTGCTTTTATTATTTAATTTATAAGAAAAAAAACGAAGGAAGTTTGAATTTGTAGAAAAAATTTGAGCATAAAAATTTTCAACTTTTTTTTCAATATTTGCACTGTATTGGACAATTTTTAGTGGAAAGGAGTCAATTTTTTTGTTTAGTATTTCCTTAATCAAATTAGTTGGATTTCCTGTCCAAATAATATGATCAGCTGAAAAGATTTGCTTATCATCTTTTTTTAAAAAAAATTTTCCATTGTCCCACAATGGTTTAATTTTACTTTTTAAAAAAATTTTAATTTTTTTCTTTTTAAGAATTTTACAAAGATCATCAAAAAAATTATTATATCCTTTATTGGGTAATGCTGCATTAAAAGTTTGATCATTTAAAAAATTTTTTTTTTCTATTGCGTAAATATCATCAATAACTTTGTTTTGCATTTTTAATTTTTTTAATTTTTTTAGTTCATCTAAAATAGTAACTCTCCCTATGTGAAGAAGACAAGCTTGATCCCATGAAATTTTTTTAGAACTAATGTTAAATTTTTTTAAATATAAATTTAAAAAATTAGCTATTTTTTTTGGGTATAATGATATTCTAGAATTAAGATTCTTTTTTATAGTATTATTTAATAAATTAAGATCAACATTAGTGAACGCGGGCACTGCAAATTTATTCGTAAAAAGCATTGAGTTTTCTGACTCGGTAATGGATCCATAATTGTGGCTAAATTCATTCAATTTTCCTTTAAAAAATTTTTTAATTTCACTATACCATTTGGTGTTTACATCAAGATATTGAACACCATTTAAAAAACTGTCCTCATTATGTAAAAAATCTGAAAGAACGCCTCCTAGATTATTTTTGGATTCATATATACTCACATCAAATTTTTTTTTATCAATGTATAGTGCTGCCATGCAGCCTGTTATCCCACCACCAATAATTATAATTTTTTTTTTCATCGGTTACTTCGGTTAATAATGAGACAACTATATCAATAAGTATATCTTGGAAATTAAAATTTTTTTCAGTGCATAAATCAAGCCAATTGAGCTATTAGTACTGGTCAGCTGCACGTATTACTACGCTTCCACATCCAGCCTATCAACGTGGTGG